>Ga0209542_10005993_pt1 | contig 23939 bp, 29 predicted proteins | sample RifCSPhighO2_01_FD_184028 | JGI IMG/M metagenome (GOLD analysis project Ga0209542, IMG submission 184028) | Soil microbial communities from Rifle, Colorado - Rifle CSP2_plank highO2_0.1 (SPAdes) (version 2) | ecosystem: Environmental > Terrestrial > Deep subsurface > Rock core/Sediment ...
AAGTAAATACAAAAATCCCTCATCTAAGACAGCGCTCGTCCCGCACGCAGACCATTGCTTTTGCAGACATGAACGCGAAGTTGAAGTTGCTGTCCAGAAATGGATGGGAAAGCAGGAGTTTTAACTTATATTAGTCTTGCCATATAATCTATTGCCGCGAGAACCACATTTTTCGTTTTTCCGTGCACTGTTTCATCTGCTGGCCATTGCAGTCTCACATACTGCCGTACAAATTCTCCTGCAATGTTCGCTTGAATAGTAACGGTCCAATCACAACGTTCAGGAATCCGCTGAACCCAATAAATACTTGTAGAATTGCCTGGCTTTTGCACTAATGTCGCGTTTGATTCAACCGCAAGAAGATTATACATGTTAGAGGTTTGCACAATGCAGAGTTTCTCGCAGGGGTCAAGCGAAATATCTGGTCCAACATATTGGCCTTTCCGCAACGCATCTTCTGTTAGAATGACCTTTTTGTGTAACACTTGAGAAATCCACTTTTCAAAATCCTCAATACGTGCATCAATAGTCAGCATACAGGAACCCCAACCAAAAAAAACACTTGTGCATCGGTTATCTTGGCGTTAAGTTTTGTTCCAAGCGGCAAATCTTGTCTGATAAAAATGGTTTTGTACGCGTAATTTCTTGCTTCAACACCGCCTTCCTTTTTCTGGTCGACAATCACTTCACCTTCCCAGCCAAGCCATTTCTGATTGCTCGTAAGCGATAGATCACGATAAACTTTGGTCAGTTTCCTTGAGCGTTCTTTTGAAATATTCCCGTGCACCTGGTCTTCCATTGATGCAGCAGCAGTGCCGGGTCGTGGAGCAAACCGTGCGATGTTCATGTTATCAATTTTCAGCTCTTGCACAAGTTTAAGGGTATCTTCGAACTGGCTTTCTGTCTCTGTCGGATGACCAACAATAATATCGGTGCTGATTGTCATTTCAGGAATTTTTTTTCTTAGTGTTATAATGATGTCTTTGACTTGCTGGACATTGTGGCCCCTTCGCATTGATTTAAGGACTTCATCATTTCCTGCTTGCAGCGGCAAGTGGATGAACTTGAATATTTTTTCATTTTTCATAACTTCAACAAGTTCTTCTAGAAATTTAGGAAGGTGACGCGGGTTTCCCATACCGACACGAATTTTGAAGTCTCCTGGGATTTCAACAAGTTTTTTGAGCAAGATTGCCAGGTTGGTCTTTCGGTCAAATCCATAACAGCACGTGTCTTGCCCAGTTATCCAAATCTCCTTGCAGCCATCTTCAACGCACTTTTTGACTTCGTTCTCAATGACTTCCGGTGGGAAACTGAACAACACACCTTTCACAAGTCGGGTGCTACAGAACGCGCACGCGTCAAGACAGCCTGATGAGATTGGAACAATCCCGATGACCGGATTGGTGCGAACTCGCGGAACCATTAACTTGATTGGTTTTGCGTAAGTCAATGCATCAGTCCCACCGCGCACGAGCGAGACGACTTCATTGATATGATGGGTGTTGATAAGAATTGCTTGTGGATCGATGCTTTTGATTGGTTGCACGATACTTGGGGTAATGCAGCCTGTGATAGTGAGCTTTTTATCAGGAAATTGAGAACGCGCCTTTCTTATCTCATCAAACGCGCCCTTATCACCTTTGACCGTGCAAATGTTAAGTACAATACGGTCTGCGTCCTTTTCGTCCTCAACGATTTTTCCATTTTGTGAGAATTGCCCTTTAATCATTTCACCTTCAGCAACATTTGCACTGCAGCCAAAACTTTTAACGTAGACTTTTTGCATGAACATGCTCAAGAAGAAGGGTTTTTAAGCCTTTACTCGCAACTAGAGTTGTGAGTTAGAATTGTGTCATTGCAATTTTCTTTACGCAGTGATTTTTCTCTTTTTCGCCTGCTCTAAAGAAACAATACGACGACATTCGACGCACCACTTGCGCATCGGGCTATATGATTTGATAGAACCATTGCACCTTTGACATTTGACCATGTCTTTTCCCACTAGGTCAGTTCTTTATATATGTTTGCTTTTCAGAGTTACTGAGCAGTAATAAACTAAATCGTACACTTTTATAAAATTTAAAGAATTCTTATTAAGCATTGGCTTTTTTCTATAAAAAGCTTTTGGTTTACTATCTTGTTCAGTGCGAGTGCCAAACTCGTACAAGCAATCTATACTCAGCCCAAAGAGCAATGACGAACAGCGCAAACTTTGTGACAGTGCTCCAGAATGCTGCGATGAGGATGCCTGCAGTCACAACAACAAGAACCATCGCGGCAAGACTTACATTGGACTGTGCATTAGTATTCAGAACCATACGAATAACGTTTGTTCTCCAAACCTTTCTGCCGCAGAGCTTCCTTTTTTTCTGCTTCTGTCACGGTATCAATGGTCGAGTTTAAAGGAAGAATTCCATTTTGTACCTGTAATTCCACTGCGTATTCCGCTTCACCAATTTTTCTCTTTAATTCCGCAAGTGTTTTTGCAAAGCGGATATTTGGAGCGCCTTTTACCATTGTCAAATCCATCCTTGTTTCAACTCTCACAAGACCTTGCCGGTAACCTTCTGCGTGACCGCGCGTGAAGTTCATAATATTCGTTCCCTTTTCAAAAATTCCCAATTTAACTCCTTGTTCCAGGAGGTTACGCTCATAAGCTGCTTCCTTTTGGAACCTGTAGAGAAGCTCGACTGTTTGTTCAACAGACGGTTCACTCATTAATTGCCCCATGCTTTCAAGGTGCTTTCCCGCGATATGTTCAAGAACAACATTTTTTTTTGCAAGTTCAAGCGAGTCTTGCTCTGTTAATGATGGATTTGTCGTTTGTGTCATGTACGCACGGGCGGCGAACGCAATTTTCCAAGCAAGCTTCGCTTCTAATTGAGCATCGTTCATTAGTATTTTTACCAATTTGTGCTTTATAAACCTTTCGTGGTTAGTTACTTTTCAGTGAGTTCTTTCTATCGTAGCATTTTTATAAACAACTATGCGTCCAAATGCCATGTATGAAGACAAAATCATCGCCGCGCTCAAAGTACATGTTCCTGGCGAAATCAAGCTTGAAATTCCTCCAGACCCAAAGCTTGGAGATTTTGCCTTTGCGTGCTTTTCTTTAGCAAAGGAAGTCAAAAAGAGCCCAGTACAGATTGCTTCAGAGCTTGCGCAAAAAATAAAAAAGCCGGTTTCGGTTGAGAAAATTGTTGCAACCGGGCCTTACGTCAACTTCTTCTTGAGTTCATCAGAAGTGGGCGCGCAAGTGATTGCTGATGTTCTGGCGCAAAAAAAGAAATTCGGAAGCTCAAATGTTGGCAACGGAAAGAAAGTCGCCATTGAGTTCTCAAGCCCAAATATCGGAAAACCCATGCACTTCGGTCATCTGCGCGGAACAATCATCGGAAATGCACTGTCTTTAATCTATGAATTTACTGGACACAATGTGATACGGCTCAATTATCTTGGTGATTGGGGAACACAATTCGGAGCATTAATGTATGCGTACACGAATTGGGGGAGTGAAAAACTTCTCAAAAAAGAGCCAGTGAAACATTTATACGAATTATATGTAAAATTCAATGACCAAAAAAAGAAAAATCCCGCACTCCAAGATTTTGCGCGCGAATGGTTTTCAAAATTAGAAAACAATGATAAACACGCGCTCAAATTGTGGAAAGAATTCAAGGAATCTACGCTCAAAGAATTCTTACGATTGTACAAGCTGATAGGCGTTACTTTTGATAGTTTCAATGGTGAAGCGCACGCTGCAAAGAGCACTGATGCGGCAATTGAGCTTGTACAAAAGAAAAAGCTCGCTGAGATCGATCAAGGTGCTTTGATTGTTAGGCTTCCCAACTACGAAATGCCACTGATGCTGCGCAAGAGCGATGAGTCGACAACATATGCGAGCAGAGACATGGCGACAATAATTGACAGAGTTGAAAAAATAAAGTTTGAAACACTTATTTACGTGGTGGGGCATGAACAAGCACTTCATTTCCAGCAATTATTCGCGCTCGCACACTTGCTTGGATACCATCAGAACTTCATACATGTCGCAAACGGACTTTATTTATCACCTGACGGCGGAAAAATGTCCACTCGAGAAGGAAAAGCAATATTTATGGAAGATGTGATTAATGAATTAATTGAATTAGCACAAAAAATAATTAATGAAAAAAATCCCGATTTACGGAATAAAAAGAAAATAGCCCAGCAAGTCGGAATCGGCGCACTGTTTTTTGGCGATTTAATGAATGACTGCTCAAAAGATGTTGTGTTTGATATACAGCGAATATTGTCTTTTGAGGGAGATACCGGTCCTTATTTAATGTACACACATGCACGCGCGGCAAGCATTATTGATAACGCAAAATCTCAGAAATTAAAACCAACAAAGAAAGTTAAAACTGAATTACTTGCCCATCCTTCTGAAATCCGTTTGATTAAATTAATCTCTGCATTTTCCAGCGCAATCAATGGCGCACTTCTGCAGTACAAGCCGCACATCCTCGCACAATACTTAATTGAGTTCGGGAGGGCGTTCAACGAATTCTATCATGCCTGTCCTTGCCTCTCTGAGGAAAACAAAGAATTAAAACTCGCAAGGCTCGCGTTGATCGAAGCCTCACGACAAGTCCTTGAAAATGGACTCCGGCTGCTTGGAATCTCCGCACCACGTGAGATGTAATGTTCATGAAACTCTTTTCCAACACTGAATTTAGTTCTAAAGTTGCAGAGAACGGACAACCTGCCCGCTTTGAATTATTACCATTAACTGATTTTCTTACCAAAATAACTGGAAAATTCCTTGCGGCAGGAACGCGAGAGCATAATCTGGAATTAATAACTAAATTCTGTGATAAAACTGGGATTATTATTTTTGATGCTCATGTGAGCGCTCTTCCAGGAGTTCACGATGCTTTTTTACGCAGGATTGCTGAATTATTACCTCCTTCACGCATTATTTTAGTAGGAGTGCGGGAGTTTTCTTTGGCAGAACACGCATTTTTGAAAGAATTAAAAATCCGCTATTTTTCCATGCAGGCAGTTCACGAAAACATTGCAGGAGTATGCGACACTGTAATGGAAAATGCGAATCCCTGGCTGCAGTGTCATGTTCTTATTTCACTTGATGTTGTTGATCCTGCGTTTGTTTCTGTTTCCAAGCCCGCGGTTGGTGGAATGACCTCGCGCGAATTAATTTATTTTGTACAACGGCTGCGGTTTTTGAGGAATTATACTTCTGCAGGGATTGTTGATTTTGAGAATGATCTGCCACTTGCGGAAAAGGTGTTGAGTGAGTTGGCAGTGCAATAATAATTATATACTTGCACAATATTCTTTTTATTATGCCTGGCGGTCCTTCGCAAAATTTCATGGTTGATGCTCCTAAAAACGTTGTGGATTCATTAAGACAGAAAGGGTATTGTTTTGTTGATTGTTATGGTGGATCTACAGAACGCCCTTATTCGGATATTGGACTTGTTCGTGAAAGCAAACTTGTTGGCTTTCTTGTCTATCGTGCAGAAGGCTTAAATCTTGCATGGAAGCTATTCACACCTGTAGAAGATGCCGTTCTTATCGGTGATGTGACTGATGCATTATCTGAACACTCACAGCACTTGCGCGCAGCGCTTCGCGAAAATCCCTCTACATTCTTAAGAACTCGAAATTAGTTACGAAACCTTTTTAAACCCTTCACTTCATCGAAAGGGACATGGGACGTGTTAAAACGCAGCTTATCCGCAGATTAACGTTTGAGGTTCGCAAACAAGCGGGCGATGTAAACGGTAAAACGTTTGAAGAATGCAAGAAAGTCGCAAGTGAATATATGCCAACAGCAAGCAAAAAGATCCGCAACTCGGTTGCAGGATACGCGGCGCGTCTTGCGAAAATAAAACCAGAATAGATTCTTAGTCTTATTCCTTTCTGCTTTAATATTGTTTATTGGGCTGTTTTATTGGAAAAAGTGAGTAGTTTTTTAAAGGAGCTCTGGTAATTGCTGGATAAGGGGCCTGTAGTCTAGCGGATAGGACGTTGGGCTTCGGACAGCAGCTGCGATGATATGAGCAAACTGCTGGCTAGATACCCAAAAACCCCGGTTCGAATCCGGGCTGGCCCGTCACTTTAGAAATCTTTATAAACCCCTCCTTGCGCCATTAGTTACATGGCTAAACCAGCTGCAAAAGCAGTCATTGCAAAGAAGAAAATCTGGGTTCCTATCAAGGCGACCAAGCTTTTTAGCGAGCAAGTTCTTGGAGAGTCATTTGTTGAAGCGCCCGAACAGTTGATGGGACGCGTCGCAAGTGTCAGTCTGATGATTCTTACTGGAGACCCACAAAAGCAGACAGTGAGCGTTTCATTCAAAGTAACGGGGGTCACCAAAGAAGGAGTTACAACTGAACTCATCGGATACAAACTCTTACCGGCAGCTGCCAAAAAACTCATGCGCAGAAAGCGCGACAAGATAGAAGACTCATTTATTGTTGTAACTAAAGATGGCAAGATTATCCGTATCAAGCCACTCGTCATCACGCGCGGAAGCACAACTGGAAGTGTCATGGCAACCATGCGAAGACTCGAACGCGCGTATGTCGCAAAAGTTATTTCAACATCTGATTTTGACGCAATCGTGACTGACATCGTAACCAAGAAATTCCAGCACGGACTAGGAATGCTCCTTCGTCATTTGTATCCGATTGGTGCATGCGAGATTCGCCAGTTCGAACTCATTGCACCTGAAAAAGTCAAAGAACTTGGCCTTAAAATCACCTTGCCACCAGAAAAGCTACCTGAATTCAAAACTTCTAAAAAAGAAGAGCCCAAGCAGGAACAGAAAACAGAACAGCCTGCAACCGCATGATAATTGCACAAGGTGCAGAAGCGATTATTTCTCGAAACGGTTCGATTGTTTCTAAAGTACGTCCTGTAAAAAAGTACAGGTTGCCAGAAATTGATTCTGTTTTGAGAAAACAAAGGACGAGACGGGAAGCAACTATTCTTTCTAAAGTTAACGTGCTCGGAATTTCTGCGCCAAAGCTGATTTCTTTTTCTGACAAGACCATGACTGTCGAATTGGAGTTTTTGTCTGGGAAAAAAGTTAGAGATGTATTCACTCCTTTGCTTGCGCGAGAGATTGGGATGATTGTTGGACAATTGCATTCAAACGATATTATTCATGGTGATTTGACAACTTCTAATTTTATTTTGCATGATGGAAAGGTTCACGTGATTGATTTTGGACTAAGTTTGGTGAGCTCAAAGACTGAAGATAAAGCGGTTGATCTGCATTTACTTTCGCAAGCGCTTGAAAGCAAGCATCACGAAATACATGCTCTGTGTTGGAAAGAAGTGATTATTGGTTACAAGGAAACTAACAAAGATTGGAAACTTGTGCTTGAGAGACTCGTGACTGTTGAGTCAAGGGGAAGGAATAAAAAATGAAGTTTATCATTGTCAGACACGGCGAAACAAATGAAAATAAAGTAGGAATAATACAAGGGCATATTCAAGGACTGCTTTCTTCGCTTGGAAAAGAGCAGGCCAAAAAACTGGCATTGCGGTTGAAAGATGAAAAAATTGACGAGATTTACTCAAGTGATCTTTCGCGAGCGTCAGACACTGCACGCGAGATAGCAAAGTTTCATCCTTGCCTGCAAGTCAAGATAACTCCACTTTTGCGTGAACGAAATCACGGAATATTTGAAGGTAAGAAAAACATAGAGATTTCTCAAGCTGAATTTGACAAGTATTTTAACACTCTTGAAGGCAAGCCACCAGGTGGAGAAAGCTGGATTGAGGTTGGAAAACGTGTGGAAAAAATCGTTCATGATCTTTTGCACCACCATTCAGATAAGACCGTCCTGCTTGTTACACACGGCGGAGTAATAATTGCGTTGTTGTGTATCTTAACTGGCACATTGTCTAAAGATGCTGAAAAGTTTCATAAACAGCATAACACTTGCGTGAACATCATAGAAATCAAGGAAGACAAATCGCACAAGATTCACTTGCTTAATTGTACGAAACATCTTGAGAACTAATCAGAATTCACAAAGCCCATTTTCTTGAGCTCTTCTTTCCATAAACTTCCGATGCGGACCATGTCAATTGCGAACTTTCCAGAAACTCGATAGGTTTTCTTGTACAAATCATAATCAATCAAACCCATCGCTTTCATTGGCGTCAAGATTCGGTCATAAAACTGGCGCTTGTTGTACGAGAGCTTCACGCGCTTGCCTTTGTAGGGTGGCTCTTCCAGAATACATTCATACGTGCCGTCATGGAGTTGAGTGGCAAACTCGCTCATGTCTGTCTTTGAGATTTCGCCCTTGCGCTTGACCATGAACTTGATTAATTCTTGTGCTACAATCTTTTGCTGGTTTGTAGCAAAAATTATCTCGTAGATATCTTTTGGCAAGTTGAATCTATCAAATAATACTACCATGGTACCAGCCCAGTATAGCATAAAGGAGCGCAGTATATAAAAGTTCTCGTCGGTTTTGTAGTTACCAAATAATGATAAAAGACGAAAAATGAATTACCCAATCGCCCCATAAAACAGTCATGGAGCTCCAGAATTAGGTCGATGAACGAAACGCGACGCGAAAGGAAGCAGTAAGCGCCACGAGAGTCTCTCGGACAATGGAATACTTGGCGCGAGTTGCCGAATTTGCAGAATTCATCTCCACACCCCCTTCATTTTCCCAAGAAGAAGGTGAACTTCGAACAAACATTCTTGCTGGTAAATCGCGATTCCACGCATGTCACCAGTCACCCACTGACATTCGCTTCTGAATCACGAAAACCTTTTAAATCGCCTTCTCGCACGCTCTTTCTATGCTTAAACTCACATCGCCGGATGGCAAAATCATCGAGATTCAGCCCAAATGCACAGGACTGCAAGTCGCTGAAAAAATAGGACCTCGGCTTGCACAAGCGGCACTTGGGATTATGGTGGATGGAGAAGTTCGGGACCTGATGCGGCCGATTGAGAAAGGTGCAGCGATACGGATACTCACCTTCAAAGACAAAGAAGGAAAAGACATCCTGCGACACAGCACTGCGCACATCTTTGCCCACGCAATCAAGCGGTTGTATCCAAAAGCAAAACCAACTATCGGGCCTGCTGTTGAAGAAGGATTTTATTACGACTTTGATGAACTCAAGATAACTCCTGAAGATTTCCCGAAAATTGAAGAAGAAATGGGAAAAATTGTCAAGGCAAACTACCCGTTCGAACGCCACGACTGGAAACTCGCCGATGTCAAAAAACACGAAGGGAACAACCCTTACAAAGTCGAGATGGCAAGCGAATACGTCAAGAAAGGACTACCACTCACAGCGTATAAAGATGGTGACTTTATCGACTTGTGCGAAGGACCGCACGTTCCAGCTACGGGATATGTCAAAGCTTTCAAACTCCTGAAGATAGCGGGAGCGTACTGGCACGCGGACGCTAAGAATAAACAGCTCATTCGTATCTACGGAATCTCGTTCCCTTCTGACAAAGAACTTAAGGAATATCTTGCATTGCAAGAAGAAATGGAGAAGCGCGACCATCGAAAAATCGGCAAGGAGCTTGACTTGTTCACTTTTTCTGAATTAGTTGGGAGTGGGCTGCCGCTGTTCACACCACGCGGGACCATCATGCGCGATGAACTTGTCGCGCTCTCTGAAGGACTGCAGAAAAAGCACGGATTCCAAAAAGTATGGATTCCACACATTACCAAAATAGACCTTTACAAAAAATCAGGACACTGGGATAAGTTTGGACACGAATTGTTCCTGGTGAAAAGCCAAGAAACCAGCGACCAGTTTGCCCTTAAGCCAATGAACTGCCCGCACCACTCTCGTATTTACTGCTCGCAGGCGCGAAGCTACCGAGAACTTCCTATACGCTATTATGAAACCACCACCATTTATCGCGATGAAAAAACAGGAGAACTCGGTGGCCTCTCCCGCGTGCGCGCAGTCACCCAGGATGATGGACACATATTTTGCAGGCCTGACCAGATCGAAGATGAATTTGAAAACATTATGAGCATGATAAAACAGTTTTACGGCGCGCTCAACATGACCTTCACGTGCAGACTTTCCTTTAGGGATCCCAAGCAATCCGAAAAATATCTTGGTGATGCAAAAAGCTGGGAAAACGCTCAAGCAATACTTGGGAAAGTCGCAAAAAAACTAAAACTGGACCATTTTGTTGCAGAAGGAGAAGCTGCGTTCTACGGGCCGAAAATAGACATCATGGTCATCGATGCACTTGGCAGGCAATGGCAATGCGCAACAGAGCAATTAGATTTTGTCCAGCCAGTGCGACTGGGATTGACGTATGTTGGTGCAGATGGAAAAGAAAAAGTGCCGTTCATGATCCACAAAGCGCTGCTCGGCTCAGTAGAGAGGTTTCTTTCTGTTTATATCGAACACACCACGGGTAAGTTCCCACTTTGGGTCTCACCTGAACAAGTGCGCGTCCTCACTGTCTCTGAGAAGTTCAGTGAAGGAGCACAAAAACTTGTTCATAGATTGAACGCTCAGGGAATCCGGGCGCATCTTGATGGCAGCATGGAGACTATCAATAAGAAAGTGCGTAATGCGCAACTTATGCAAGTGAATTACATTCTTGTCTTCGGTGAGAAAGAACTGAATGGAGCGCTCCAAGTTAGGACCAGGGATAACAAAGTCTTCCCTTCAACTGTTGAGAAGTTTATTGCGGATTTGAAGAAAGAGATAGAGAACAGAACATAGTTCTAGTATAGACAACGACAAAAGTTAATTGACAATAGTTGTCGTTGTCTTATTAGTAAACGACAGAAAAAAATGCCCTAAAACTTGTGTCGTTTACTAGTACGACAATACCTTTAAATTTCTCACCTTCCTTATGATTCAAAAAGGAGGTTTCACAATGAACAACAAAGGACAAACACCCATAGGACTTGTCATATTAGGAGTCGTGACCATCACCGCAGTGATTGGCCTAGTGCTTCTCTTTACCCGAGGCAGTGCGGACGGTGCAGCAGTTATTTGGCGAGAGCCACAAACCAGCGTGGTGGCTCCACTGCGAACACCTGCATTTGTTATTGCAGGTGAAAGCGCAAACTTCCTCGCACGCTCGGACTGTGAAAAATCCATCAAGCTTGCAGGTGTTCTTTCAACCCCGAATACGTTCGACTGTTACTCATTACCCTACCGAGCATCTTCTTCTATAAGCTCAGAACAGGTAAGCGTAGGATGCTACTCAAACCAGATTGCGGCAAACTCCAATGACGGCGCGGTGCGCAACGAAATCATCAACTCGCTTGAAACGATTCGCTTGAACTCACACCCTGACATCACGTGGGACACCACAATGATGAACGGTGAACGACTCGCAGTGTGTGTTGTCAGTGGAAGACCCACTTAATTTTTAAACTCTTTTTCTTTTCTTTTCTTTTTATGGATTACAAACAAGTTATTCTGGTGCGAGAAGACTTAAAGCTCACTCGCGGCAAGATGTCAGCGCAGGCGAGCCACGCGTCAGTGGGCGCAGTGCTTAAATCGCACAAGGACGATATCAAGAAGTGGCAAGACTGTGGGATGAAAAAAGTGGTCCTGAAAGTCAAAGACCTTGCCGAACTATATTCTTACAAGCAGAAAGCAGAAGATGCGGGGCTTGTCTGCATGCTCATCATTGATGCAGGACACACACACCTTGAACCTAATACAGTCACTTGCTTAGGAATTGGACCTGACAAGGTCGAGAAGATAGACAAGGTAACTGGTGGGTTACCGCTGGTAAATTAGCCAATATTTATCACTCACTTGGGGTTCTCGTGGCTTTTTAGTTAGTTGAATATCGTCGAGATATAGTTCCTTTGCTTCACAAACCACCCAAACCTTTATAAAACGATGAGGCAAAATAGCACTAACAATTACAAAATTCAAGGAGAGTGGTTACAAAATGGTTGAAGGACGATGTATGAAGTGTAAAATGCAGGTTGAAATCAAGAATGCAAAAGAAGTCACCATGAAAAATGGGATGAATGCCATGAAGGGAACCTGCGGCAAGTGCAGCACAAATGTTTTCAGAATAATGGGCAAGAAGTAATTCTTCCCTTCCTTTCTTTTTATTCTCTTTTTTATTGCTTTTTTCATAAATCTTAAATACTTATTTACCATTCTCCCCTTGTTGTGACTCCCGTGGAGGAGGTGAGATGATGAACTATCTGACTAAAGGGGAAGAAGAATTCGACGACGAAGAATACGACGATTTTGGTAGCGACGAGGCCTGATTCCTAAGCTTTATAAATGCGCTTTTTCTGTTTGAACTACTGTTATGGCTAAATTTGCATGTCAAACTGGAGAACCTTGCAATAGGTGCGGAGGGTGTTGCAATATCCGTGAGAACTTCCACATGGAGGTTGAGGATGACATTAGCATCAAAGAGCAAGTATATCGCCGCCTGTGCGTCCTCTACTTATACCCGTTCAACCGCTATACTATTTCGCTCACCTACGAAGAAGCAGAACGGCTGAAAAGAATAGCAGCGGCTCGCCATATCACGCTAGCCATACTTCCTAAAAAAGTGCTCTACGATGCAGAACAGGACAAGGCAATCGTCTGGGACTGGTTCGTTGACCATGAAACTTGCCCATTCCTCGAAGGGACCAACCAGTGCACTATCTACGAACACCGACCTGAAATTTGCCGCATGTTCCCTGAAATCAAGAACGAACAACTCTTTGACATCAAAAAAGTAACTCAATGGATGAAAATCGCTGAACTCCCTTATGAAGAACTGGTGAACCGGGCAAAGCAGGCACTAGCACGTACTGGAATAAGTACCTAAGACTAACTATTGTCCAGTGTCTATGGATCGAAACATTTAAACAGGGCACTATACTAAAAACACCTCATGGCCCTCAAGATATATTCCTGCGGAATTGAAAGAACTGGTTTTGAAAATGTTACGTTTACTGATAGTTCTCCTGAATTCTTGACTTGGAATGATGCAGTGAAGTTTGCTGATGAGCGCAACGCAATTTTGCAAAGCGCTCGCGAAGGGCTTGCGCTTCGCATCGAAGCAAACGGTCAAGACCACGCGAGTGACTATCAGTTAACTCGTACCGCTGTCGCGTATGTAAAAGTTGATGGCAAGTGGTATGCTGCGTTTGATGACAGTACAAACAAAGAGCAAAACATTATTCTTGCGCGCTCACAAGAGGGCTATAACGCGCATAAATCAAACAACAAATGGCTCCTGCCTAAAACCGATGCGCACGTTGCAGGAATCCTTGACCGTGCAGAAAAAGCAGGCAGAATTGTTGAAGTTAAAGAAAGCCCACTTGAACTTGCGACCAAACAAACAGGGGAAAAATCGCCATTTGGTCAAAACGAAGTCATGCAAGCGATTGCAGGCGATGTTGCAGAACCCTACGCGCACTTCTTGAACAATAAAGGTTACAAAAATGGTTTTGTATACACCTTGACTCCTGAGAGTTTGGAACAGTTAGGCGTGACAAACGACAACGCAGAAATGCGGGCTGTGGGTCTTGGCGTCAGCGACTACATCTACGGTCTGGTCGCCGGCAACCAATTCGACTACAATGGGCGTGCCCGTGGGGTAGTCCACGTCGGCGCGCAAAAAAATTCCAGTGGAAACAAAGAAGTCATAGAATTCCTAAGCAAGCCTTAAATATTCAGTTGATTATTCTCGTGTAAAAAGAGGTCATCATGAAACACGTCCCCATCAGTATCCTTGCGATTATCGCAATTGTGGGCCTTGCAGCAATGCTCTCATTTGCCCCTTTTGGAATCGGACCACTCGCAGTACGGTTTGTCGGACCTCCGGGGCAACAGGAAGGCAACACATACGTTGTCCCACTGGAAAATGGAGAGTTTCTTAGCAATGAAATCACAAGTCTTTCTGACAGGCAGCTTTCCCGCCTCCAAGGAGGACGAATCCACGCCCGGGACGGCGCGACTGACTACTCGCAAATATTGACTTTCAGTGAATTTGGACTTTTTAACGGAGGACAGCTTACTTTTGGAAGCACTGAAGAAGGCAAGACAAGCGATTTTCTCGTCTTTGATGACTCCATCTTTAAACTCCAAGTTCTTTTCGCAAGTGGTCTGCGAAGCGAGATTGAAAATAACAAGCTTCCAGGACTTGAAGACGAATCCTTCTCACTCATGGGAGACCAATACTCTATCCTGGACACTCGTGTCAACACCGAAGCGAACAGCATCACGCTTAAACTATACGGCGGATTTGGCGCGGTCGAATTCACCGATGGAAACTACGCAGACGACCAGTTCTACCCTGGAGCAAAAATCAACGGAAACTATATAGATTCCAATGTCCGCATCCGCGCGAGCGAAACCAATGATGAAATATCCATTTCTTCAATTGAATACTTGCTGAACGCGCACCCCGCACGAGGAGGCTCTGTTGAGGTTCCTCAACTGCACTGTGTACGAAACCAGCTTAAAGACCCCGAAGGAATGCTCTCCCCTGACTTTGACATTTGCTACAAAGGGCCATCAACGCAGTCCATGGCCTCGCTTGGAAACGAAGTGTTTGTTCGACCACTTGGAGACAGCCAATACATCATCGTCGCTCCAAACACGCGCGGGCAAACCTACAAAATTCCACTCGCCCAAATGCCTGGTACCTATGGCAACCGCAACAGAGACTTCGTCTTTGTCGAAGCAGCAGCAGGAGCCCCTAACATCAACATGGGAGACTACTTTTTGGTAAACAGCAGAAACGACATTTCTGGAAGCTCAAACGTACTTCGCTACGACCAGCTTGCAGATAACACTGTTTACTTTGAAGACCTCGCAGGAAGCATGCGCGCGGCACAATTCGACCCCGCGAATGGTGAAGGGACACTTTTAGTTGGAGAAGGAACATATCGTTTTGTCGTCACAGGAACAGACCTTGCAATGGACCAGACAAATGATGGCCAAATCAATGGTGGAGAAGCACGCTTTGTCCTTTTAGGAGGAAGTAGACTTGACTTTGGCCCTGGCTTCACCATCACGCACACAACACCTGCGCGATTGTTCAGCAACCCAGCAGGAGATGAAAATACACAGTTAGATGTGACATTCAACGGACAAGTAGATCTTGACGTTCCATCACCGCAAGGAAGCACTTTTGTTCTTAAAAGCGCAGGAGGAGGGATCAAGCAGGGAATGACCCGTTACGGTACTTTGTTCACCTGGAAGAAAGAAAGCGGAAGCGATTCGCTGCACATAAGTACCGGAACAACACAATCTTCATCCTCTAGTGGCGGAGTGTTTATCACCCTTGAGCGGCCCAAGCTTGTCAAGACTCCAGCAGTATGCGGAGACAATGTCGTCAACGGGAAAGAATCCTGTGACCCACCAGGAAGCAAATGTCTTGGCACCAAGCTTTTTGAGCGTGGAACGTGCGCCAAAGATTGCAATACTTGCGTCACATCATAATTCCTTTCGTTCCTCATATCACGGCAAAGGGAGCATTCAGCTCGATAAATATTATTTCCTCTTGATATTCTACACTGTTAAGCCACACGCGGCATTTATTTTGGCATAGTTTAAAATAGGGTAAAAACATGACTTGCAGTATGGTATCAGTCGAACTTAAGGAAATTAAACTTGAATTGAAAAGTGTTGATGGACTAATTCATGCACTGGATGAGTTGTATCCAACCGCACGTGAAGAATATATGTTGAGGGGGCGTGATCTCACTACAGGAACAGAAGTTTCCCATGCTGAAATTTTTTACGATTATAAAACAAGTGTTGTTTTTAAGAAAATAGTTGCAAAATTTCACGCAAAACTCTTCGAAGATACCTATGTTGCAGAAGTCACACTTGAGTTGCCGCAATCCTTATACGAACGTGCCGAAGAACTTTTCAAAATCCACGCTCCTGAAGTCTATGTTGCTCTTATGCAATCCAAAGGCGCACAACGTCCTGTAAATGTACCTTTCTAAAAGCCCAAGGCCTATTGCACAATCCCATACCCAATTAAACGCCAGCGCTGGCCGAGGTTTCTGCCGATAGCGACACGAGCTCCTTTTTCCGCGCAGACTGGCTTTCGCAGCGCACACTTGACCACGTTCTTGCCAAGCTCTTTCACTTGACCAACTGTTGCTGCTGAATTGACGTTCAACATAAGCAGTTCAGCAAGTTTAATAGGTTCAACAACGAGCTTGTCTTTGGCACCCACCACGCGCTCGAGCAAATGCGGCTGGAGCTTTAATTCATAACGAACCTCCGGAGAGGAACCAGGAATAGAGACAACGCTTCCGACAAGTTTATCGCTTTTCACCACGCTCGGGTCAAGCAAAGTCATGAGCGCGATGCTTCCCCCTGGAACAGCATAAGGAACCTTGTCTTTTCCTGCCATAACTGAAACAATCTTGCTGCGCAAAGGTTTCCAAATTTTCTGGTTCTTCTCAAGAACCTCATAACCTGGAACAATCTCAACATCCATCCCTTCCGCAAGCCTTCCTTGTTTGATTGACCCTCCGATGACGCCGCCGACAAGTTTTTCAGGAGTGGTGCCTGGCTTGTTGATATCAAAACTTCGAGCAACAAACATCAACGGCTTTGCTGACAAATCGCGCGCAGGAGTCTTAAATTTTTCTTCAATCGTCTGGACAAGCACGTCAACATTGATGCCATGGACCGCGCTCATCGGAATGATTGGGACACTTTCAAATTTAGTACCTTTGAGGAACGCTTTTATTTCGTCATAATTCTTCTTCGCTTCCTCTTCTTTCACCAAGTCAATCTTGTTCTGAATGACGATGACATTCTGGATTCCCATAATGTCTAATGCCTGCAAATGTTCTCTGGTCTGCGGCTGGGGACAAGATTCGGTCGCTGAGACAAGAAGCAGTGCGCCATCCATAATGTTCGCTCCACAGAGCATGGTTGCCATCAAGCTTTCGTGACCGGGCGCGTCAACCAACGAGATTTTTCTTAGGAGTTTTGCATGCCCCTTGCAGTGCTTGCACTCAGGAGTTGTGCCATACGCATCAATTCCCTGACACTTGTCGCACTTGTAAAAAGAAACATCTGCGTAACCCAATCGAATGGTGATACCGCGCTTGACCTCTTCACTGTGCGTATCAGTCCACTTGCCTGAAAGGGTTTGCACAAGAGTAGTCTTACCATGATCGACATGACCAACCATGCCAACGTTTATCTGCGGTTGGCTGTGCGCGTCTGCTCCGTGGACAGGAGCTTCTTCGACGATTGTCCCACTTGAGGATTCTTCCTTTTTCTTTCGGACCATACAGTGAAATTGCAGGCTGCGCTTTATAAAGCTATTGGGCTTGTTTAATAGTGCTCTTCTAAAAAATAGTTTCAAACTACTAAAAGTTTTTAAACAAAATACTTACAACTTGCTTAGGTAAACATGGTTGATTCAAAAACTTATGCAATTGATGTAGCAGTAGAATTCATGAGAAAACTGACTCCTGACTTACGCATCGATGTCTTCCAATTGGAAAACAGAGTTTATATTGCATGTCCGTCAGGCTTTGCAGAAGTGACTCTTGGGTTGTGGGCAAAAAACTCAGTCCATGAACGAAATGACCGTGCTGGCGCAGTAGACTGTTTTGACGGCAAAAAGCCAAGCGAACGTGAACTTCCCTATTTAGCTGCATTGACACCCTCACAATCGGGCGATATCCGCCCATCCATAGATAAACTGGCAAGAATCACAACTGACCTCAGAAAACTACCGCAGGACAATAAAGTCAGAATTGTTGATTACAAAAGTGAAAGAAGAGGTGGCCGTTACAAATCCTGGGACGCTCACGAAATAGGCGCAGCTTGTACCCTTTCCACGAAAGGCTTTTTCAAAGCAATGCGCGACAAAGAAACACATGTTGTCAATGAAGGAAACGCCTTGCTTTCTGCCTTGCTTTCTATGGTTATCGACTTGTACCCTGACTTCAGCATGATTCCTGATGTGCACATTATAACACCTCAAATAATGGTATCATTGCCACGCAGACTTTACCACCCTCCAAGCGAATGGACAACATCAACAAGATTTGATATCAATCTGAACTCACACCCTGTAATCGAGGAAAGCGAAAGGTCTCCCTTTGAAATTGCGGTTTACCAAAACGCCGCTTCATCGAGAGGAACAGGAAATGCGCTGAAAACAAACATAGAAAGAAACCTGGGCCGCTTGGCAGACCAATACAACACAATACGCGAAGCACTCGACTACGCAACAAGGTATGTTAATCAATGGAACAAGCGGCATGATGACGTGTTTGCAGATAGAATTGACGCAAGGGAACGTACGCTTAACCGATGACTTAGAACTCAATCTTGACGTCTTCGCGCTCTGCAGCTGTTGCCTTGAACAATTCAAACTCTTGGTTGAGTCCCATATTGCGCGCGACAATGTTGGCAGGGAATTGGCGGATGCGCACATTGTACGTGGTAACAGAGTCGTTGTAAAACTCCCTGCGGTCGGCAATCTCATTTTCCAAACCGGAAATGCGCCCCTGCAAATGTTGAAAATTTTCAGATGCTCGAAGCTGCGGATAATTTTCTGCGACTGCAAAAATCGTCTTGAGCGCAGCGCTAATGCGGTCACTTGCTTCTGCCTTCGCGGGAAGCGAACCTGCTTTCATCCAAGCAGTCCTTGCTTTTGTCAACTCTTCAAGCGTCCCTTTTTCGTGCTTCATATATCCTTTGACCGAAGCGACGAGCTTTGGAAGTTCATCACTGCGCTGCTTCAAAAGAACATCAATGTTGCCCAATGCTTTTGGGATATCCGCTTTAAGAGCGATGAACGCATTGTAGGTCCCAATGTACCAGCCTACAATAATCACGACAAGAAGTACAAAAATCGCAAGCAGGATAATGATTACTCCTAGAGCCATGTAACTTACTCACAATATTTACTTTATAAACGTTTCTAAAAAAGTCCGAAACGGTACAGGATGTACGCAAGACAAGCAATCAGTAAAGCACATCCACTGAACAAAAAACCATAGACTTGCCAGGCAAAGCGCTTCAGAACATCTTTTTCTCCTTTGTCAGAAATGTAGTATGGACTGTGCTTCCCCTTTTGAATCATAACATCTTCGACTCCATTGACTGCCCTCCCTTCCTTAACATACGGGTTGTCACCTGCGGTTCCAAGAATGTAGATGATATCATTTGGAGCAAGATGGGTTTCGGTGAAACGAAGCGGGCGACTTCCAAACAGACCAGAAAGGCGTAAATTGTTTTTTTCGCTGAACAACTTTATTTGCGGAGACACCTTGCTCCACAAACTTTGCTGTTGAACCAAGTCAGGGGCAAGTTCTATCATGGCTCCTTTCGGGTCGACAAGAACTGCGCCCGTGTTATCCTTTGCAAAAAAGGGAATGCTCTGGACATCTGAGCGGATGGTCGCCCAATACCTACGTCCTTTGCTACCCTGTCGCTCCTCTTCTATTTTGTATGAATAATATACGCATTCTTTTCCAGTAAATGGACCAACGAGGTATTGTTTGAAAGGTTTTGAAACTGTTCCGCAGACTTCAACAAACCCCATGGCAATCCCGCGGACTTTTGAGGTCGGCGTGTTCTCAACCAAACGCTTGATGCGCCACTGCTTAAAGCCAATCATGATAAGCACGGCTCCGCCAACAAGTCCAAAAAAAGCATACGGTAGTGGGTCTTTTGCCATGATGAACAGGAAAGGATAATTGTTTAAAATGTTTTTGCCACCCCTCACGCGTTGTTCATAATGATTATAAACAACCCACGTATCAATCATAACCATGTACAGAATGAATACAGGTTACACGGTTGCAGACGCGCTCACACAAGAGCCAGTCACCATTTCGCCATTGAGAAGTTTACGTGACGCGGCTAAAGCGATGGCAAAAGAACACGTTGGAGCATTGCTCGTCCGCGATAAAGACACCATCATTGGAATCATAACTGAACAAGATATTGTTCGCAAAGGTGTAGCTGCTTCGGGAAACGCGGCGTTGCGCAAAGTCCGCGATATCATGGCAGCCAACCTTATTACAATCGAGCCCGATGAAGATATCTTTGAAGCACTCCGCATCATGCGCGATGAAAACATCAGACATCTCCCAGTATTTAACCAAGGCAAATTTGTGGGACTTGTCACCCTGAAAGACATCTTGAAAATCGAGCCGGACCTCTACGAAATCCTTGTTGAGAAAATCGAATTGCGCGAAGCCCAGCGAAAACTGTCACATAAGAGAACAAACTAAACGACAGTTCCACTCCATTAGCAAGCCTTTTATTCACCCTTTTCTTTTCCTTTCTTTTATGACCTACCAAGAAGGACTCAAGCGGATGATTGACCAGCAGATTGAGCACGGAAAAAAAGAAGAGGAGCAGCAGCGCAACGAGGTCATTGGGTTGTTTGGAGGAAGCAGATTGCATCTTGTTATCTCTGGAACTGTACAGGGAGTTGGATTTCGCGCTTTTGTGAAACAGCAGGCAGAGAAACTGAAACTTGTAGGGTGGGTCAAAAATACTGCTGAAGGAGTGGAGCTTGTTGCAGAAGGCGCAAAAGAATCACTTGAGAAGTTTCTTTCGCTCTGTTTGAAAGGATCGCTGGGCGCACATGTTCACAAGCACGAAACACAGTGGGAAACAGCGACAGGAGAATTTTCTACATTCAAGATACAACAGTAAGAATTTAAAGGGAACTGCAAATGATACCTTGTGGTTAAACAAGCAGTCCTTATTACCGGAGCCTCTAGTGGAATAGGCTTGGAACTCGCAAAGCTTTTTGCCAAACGCGGTTTTAATCTCGTCCTTGTCTCAAGCAATGCTCAGAAGCTTGACGATGCCAAAAAACTGTTAGGTTCCTGTCAAGGAATCGTCATAACCATCCCAAAAGACCTTGCTATTCCGGGCGCGGCAAGACAATTGTATCAGCAAGTGAGAAACGCAGGCTTCTCAATTGACGTTTTAGTGAACAACGCAGGATTTGGGATTTATGGCGAATTCGCAACCCAATCGCTAGAAAGAAACACTGAATTAATCCACTTGAATTGTACTACGCTCACACAACTCACTCATTTATTCTTGCCTGAAATGCTCAAAAATAAAACGGGAAAAATATTGAACGTGGCTTCGGTTGCAGGTTTTTTCCCAGGGTATTTGATGGCCAGTTATTACGCAAGCAAGGCATACGTGCTTTCTTTTTCACAAGCTTTAGGAGAGGAACTACGTGGAACAGGAGTCAGTGTGACTACGCTCTGCCCTGGAGCAACCGCGACAAATTTTGAGAAAACTGCCGGTGCGCAAACATCACGATTGTTCAAAGGACACATCATGACTGCACAACAGGTCGCGCAGGAAGGTTATCGCGGGTTGATGAAAAATAAAAAATTAATAATTCCTGGATTAAAAAACAAGTTCTTGGTATTTATTGCACGATTTTTGCCCAGGGGAATTGTTGTGAAAAAAATCCAAGGGAAAAGATAATCCACAATTTATTTAAATCGTCCATCTCTTTCATTTCCATGAACGTCATCGCAGATTTACACTTGCACAGCAAATTCGCACGGGCGTGCTCTAAAGATATCACTTTGCAGAACTTAGAAAAATACGCTATGATGAAAGGCATAAACTTGCTAGGCACCGGTGATTTCCAGCACCCAAAATGGATTGCTGAATTAAAATCGCAATTAAACGATGATGGCAAAGGAATCCTGCACACAAAAACCAATTATCCGTTCGTCCTGCAGACAGAAATATCCCTTATTTATTCGCAAGATGGAAAAGGCAGGCGCGTCCACAATGTAGTGTTAGCTCCGAATTTCGAAACCGCGAATCAAATAATAGAATATTTAGGAAAAAAAGGCCGGCTTGATTATGATGGCAGGCCGATATTCAGCATCCCCTGTCCTCAATTTGTTGATGATTTAAGAAAAATAAACAAGGAAATAGAAATAATCCCTGCCCACGCCTGGACGCCGTGGTTTTCGGTTTTTGGAAGCAAATCAGGATTCAATTCATTACAGGAATGTTTTCTGGACCAGACAAAACATATACACGCGATTGAAACAGGACTTTCAAGCGATCCATCAATGAACTGGAGGGTTTCTGGTCTTGATAACGTCGCGCTCATCAGCAGTTCCGACAGCCACTCGCACTGGCCTTGGCGCATCGGCCGTGAGGCGACTGTTTTTTCTATGAACGATTTGAGTTATTCCGAACTAATTAAATCCATTCGCGAAAATAAAATTGCTGAAACCCTTGAGTTTTATCCCGAAGAAGGAAAATATCATTTTGACGGTCACCGCGCGTGCGGAGTGTGCCTCACACCAAACGAATCAATCGCTTTGAAAAAGATTTGTCCAACGTGCAAGACTGAATTAACAATCGGTGTTGCGAACAGAGTGGAGGAACTTGCGGACAAACCTGAAGGGCGAAAGCCTGCAAATGCGCGACCATTTCGCAATTTAATCCCCTTATCTGAAATAATCGCGCACGTCATCCACGCACCTATCGCAAGCAAAAAGGTTTGGGAAGAATATCTCAAATTAATCGTCGCGTTTGGAAACGAAATCGCTGTTTTATCTGCGTCATTTGATGATTTGAAGAAGTATACTGATGAGCGGATCGCACGAGCTATTTCTCACGTGGACAAGGTAAAGTGGAAACCTGGATTTGATGGCGAATACGGTGTTCCGTTGTTTGAAGGGAAAACAGCAACTGAATTCAAGCCGCCAAAGAATTCTGTGCTGAAGTCAACACAGAGGGGCTTGAGTGAATTCTAATTTTGAACCACTGGCTTGTTTCTAATGATAACTGCTCCGACAATCACGCACGCGCCCACAATCAGCGCAGGAATAAACCAATTATTTACTGATTCGAGGCGTGTCGGGAACTCATGGCACTTGAAATCGCTGCCACAATAGGATGCGCTTGCGCAGTCCTTGTTCTGACTGCACTCGTGCCTTCCTTCAGAGAATCTGATGATCGCTGAGGCTCCTGCAATGCTAAGGCTGAGCACAAGAATAACCACAAATCCCCCATACGCTGCATCTCCCATACTTGGAAATTTCAGGGTCAGGTTTATAAAGGTTTTGGGAATTACCTGAGCTCTCCTTCTTTATCCGCGTGGTAAAAGTTTAGCAGGATAATGGACGCGATTCCAATCCCTGCAACAAGAAACACCAGACTTCCTGGATTGCTTGTTGGATTGCTGACGCTAAATCCAGTAATTGATGCCCCGCCCCAAAGCAAGAACATTGTTGCCATCACCAGTCCAAACCAAAAACGCATTGACTTCATTTTGAATATTGCCTCCAGTTTTCACTTCTGCACTCAATAGTTCATTATTCTAAACTCCTCTGCATTCATTATTCACGCAAACCTCACTGACACCGCAAGGTGATGTGGTAGTACAGGGAGTATATGCTCCACACATCCAGTCAACAACAGAGTTTTGCGTGTAGTCTACATTCCCCGTGTTCAACTCCTTAAGGCATTTGTACTTTACTTCAACACTGCAGGGAATCGTGCAGGTTAGCACATTTGTGAGCAAGTCATACTTTCCTGTTATTTTAGGAGGGATAAGATTTGGCACCCCATTAGGAGTCGGAGAATACCTCTGAACAAACACTGGAGGCTGAACCCAATCATCAAGGATAAACCCTGAGCAAAAAGGATCGGGATTTTGTTCTACGTTTGTTTGAAAGATTGGTGCCACCGGAACAAGGCAAGTCTGGTCTTTTGCAGCCGGTGTCACAGTTGGCTGAACAATCGGCGTAAGATAGACAAACATTTCCAGTGAAGGCTCAATTAACGAAAAAGAAAATCCTGCAGGAATAAAACCTTTTTTTATGACGTCCACTGAATATTGCCCATACTCAAGCGGTCCAAAAATCACGTTGCCATTGCTGCTCAGCGCGTTTCCCACCACACCTAATTTCAAATCATAAAGC
>Ga0209542_10005994_pt1 | contig 23934 bp, 17 predicted proteins | sample RifCSPhighO2_01_FD_184028 | JGI IMG/M metagenome (GOLD analysis project Ga0209542, IMG submission 184028) | Soil microbial communities from Rifle, Colorado - Rifle CSP2_plank highO2_0.1 (SPAdes) (version 2) | ecosystem: Environmental > Terrestrial > Deep subsurface > Rock core/Sediment ...
GGAAAAGAATCAGAAGCTCTAGAATGCGCGGCAAACCTAGGTGGAAATGAGAAGTTTTGGACTTATACAAATCGCCTTTATGAGATCACCCCTTCAGTTACAGGGGACAGTCCAGATGGTCTAGACCCGAAGGAATTACCAAAGATCGCCGAATTTGCAAAGCTCAATGTCACCGATTTCAATAATTGCCTTTCCACAGGAAAGTTCAAGGATAAAGTAGAATCCGACTATACAGATGGAGTAAATATAGGTATAAATGGCACACCAACTAGCGTGGTGGTTCTAAACAAGGCCTTCCCTTCCAGCATAAAGGAAAAGTTGATGCAGATTTATGAACCTTTCAAAAATCCACAAACAGGAGAATATCCTATCAGCCTAAGCTCTGATTCAAAGATGATAATGTTAGGTGGCGCTATGCCATATGAGATTATGAAGGCGACTATAGATCTACTGGGGACTTACTAGATTATATCTGTCTCATCCCACACCATTCACAATCCCTTTCTCCGCATCTGCTTTTTACTATCTCTCCGCTCCATACGCTATCCACCAGAGACTTTATTTCACTTTTTACTTTTTCTATATCGCTTGATTCTATTGGTAGGGTAATAGTCGGACATCTGTCCTTATTATCTGGAGATACAAAAACTAAAGAAGGTATTATTCGTTTATGTCTATATCGAAAATCATTTTCTAGCAAAATCTTGTAAAATACAAGTTGTCTAAAATAATTTCCATTTGAATTTTTTGTTAGACCTTTTATTTCATTTATTGACATGGCCTCACGAGTTTTATAATCAAAGACATTTACTTCACTCCCCGTATCTACTATAGCATCCAGCTTTCCATGAATAGGTATTTCTAGCTTTGCTTCTACCCAAGACTCTGTAAAGACAGATGCGCCAACACCTATTTTGAAATGGTCTTCTAAACACTTTGCAACGATATTTATATTATCTAAAAGCTCTTTCTTTGCTATTTCTTTTTCAGAAATACCCAAAAGTGAGTCATTGAAATATTCAATTATTTTCTCCGACATTTTGTCAGATATGCTTTTTGTGGTTTTATTCTCAATTTTCCATACATTATCAAGGGCATAGTGCATAGCGCTTCCCTTTTCCGCAGAAATCTCCGGGGCTTGTGGGATTTTCAAAATACTTAGGTAAATAAACTTATTTGGACATTCCAAAAAATGATTTAGAGCAGTAACGGAAAGACCTTTTTCTGTGAAAACTCTTTTTGTTAGGTCTAAAATAGCGTTTGAATTTTTACCATCTGCTTTACTTATATATATTTCCTCTATTTGAGCTCTTTTCAGACTAATATGAGAAATGTTTTCACTATCTAGTTCATCTATAAAGCGAAGCGGGGATAGTAATTTTCCGTCTGATTCTTCTAGGGAGGTCAGTACGCTCACATGTTTTCTGGCACGGGTTATAGCAACATAGAAAAGCCTTCGAATATCCCTTATATCATGATCTGTGGTTCTCTTTTTTGGCAATATAAAAGACGCTCCTCTTGCCTTCCCTATCCATGATTCCTCTGTGGTATACATAGTGAAAACATGATCAAACTCCAAGCCCTTGCTACCATGCGCCGTCATAGCTTGTATGGGAACATCCGGCGCGCCAACAGAGACTTTTATTGTTTTTCTTTCTGAAGATAAGCGATATTGCAAAAGTTCTTCTATCAGTTTTAGTGGGTCATTTATATCACCTTCTCTTACTAATGATTCGGATAAAGTAATTATTCCACGCCAGACATACATGTACAATGGATCGTTTGAAATAACTTTTAGAAAACCTGAAATTTGGGCAAGATGAATAAGAAATCCAAGAGCACCATCGTCTAACAACTTCGCTCTAATCTCTTTTATTACTGGCAAATCTATCATCTGCCCTGACCTTAACTTACCTATCATTTCCACACTTTTTCCGAAAGTAAGACTCCAAAGCCCAGCAATAAAAGTTTTCGCAAGAGCTTCGATATTTGAGGGATGTGCTATATAGTCTATAAGGTCAAAGAAAACCCTACCGACAGGATGGCTGAAAATATCTATACTCCTTTCCGATGAAACGGGGATATTGTGGGATTCTAGAAGTCTTATTACCCTATCTAAATCCCTATTTCTGCGGGTAATGATAGCTACAGTATCCTCTGGATTCTCTCTCAAAATTTTCCTTAGATTCTCCACTAGATACAATTCTGTTGCGGTTGTATTTTCACCTGTTACTATATCTATGGGCTTTGACTTTTCTCCATTCCCACTTGTGAGTTTTATTCTCAAATCTTTATACTCACCCTCTTCATAATTTTTCTCTATCATAGCAAAACCTGCATCCAGTATTCCCTGATGCGAGCGATAGTTAGTATCCAGAGATATCACCTTCATAGATGGCCACTTTTTCTGTAAGAGTAGGAAGTTTTCTACAGACGCGCCTTGGAACCTATATATTGCCTGCTTTTCATCTCCGACGATAAATATATTCGGAGTGTCGAAAAATTCTGCGATTATTCCTACTATGAAATTTTGCGCGTCATTTGTATCCTGATGTTCATCGACATGTATATACAGATATTTTTCTTGTAAAAGGCGCAGTAGAAGTTCGTCATTTCGAAGAGCAAGAAGAAGCTCTATAATAAGATCATTGAAATCCATTTTTTTGGCTTCCCTTTTTTGAGATTCATATTTTTCATAAACATTAGAAAAGAGTACTGTTCTTTCACATTTTTCTATTTGCTCTTGTGCTTCTGCTTTTAGTTGCCCTTTTGTCGCCCCCCTTGTAGATATAGATGATTCATCATTTTTTATCTTTTTTATTTCATCTTTCGCAAACTGTGAGACCATTTCTGGAGTTAGAGCCTCCCTTTTTGCATCATCTATAGTTCTTATAATACTTCCTACATAGGCATCTGGTTTTCCTGATGGCCGTAAATCCTTAAACTTTGAATCTTTAATAATCGAATTTATTATGTATTCCTGCTCAATATCAGTCATCTGCTTCATATCGCTTAGATGTAAAAAGTGATCAGGATATTCTGAAATAACAGATGTCGCAAAAGCATGGAAAGTATGTATTCTTACTTCATTTGCCCTATCTCCTATTATTTTATGAAGTTTTTCCCTGATAGCCCTTACCCCTGCGTCTGTGTATGTTATTGCCAATATGCTATTTGCAGGAGTGTCAGTGAGTTTGAGAATATTGGCAATCCTCAAGGTAAGTATTGAAGTCTTCCCCGTTCCTGGGCCAGCTATTACCATCACAGGACCTTCGATGGTATCTACTGCTTGTTGTTGGGCCTTATTTAGCTTCATCTTTTTTAATAATTCCTTAGCCTATTTATGTTCGCGTGCTGTCTGATCTTATCATGGGCTTTGGCTTCTATCTGGCGTATACGCTCGCGAGTAACATTGAACTCCCTACCTACTTCCTCCAGAGTGTGAGTGACACCATCATTGAGCCCATGTCTCATCTCCAATATTCTTTTTTCTTTTTCTGATAGATCATTTAATATAGTATTGACCTGATCTCGCAATATTCTCCTTGAACTTTCTTGGTCTGGAGAAAGTATTTTATCATCAGACAGAAAATCTCCGAGGGTGGATTTACCATCATCATTATCATCTCCTACTGGACTTTCCAGAGATACTACATCCTGATCTATCTTTTCAATATTATATATTTTCTCTACATCGAGGCCCATCTCTGTAGCTATCTCCTCTGGCAGGGGATCTCGTCCTAGATCTTGGGTAAGACGCCTTACCACCTGCTTGTATTTGGCTATAGTTTCCACCATATGTACAGGAACGCGTATAGTCCTGCTCTGATCGGCCAAAGCTCTTGTAATAGCCTGTCTTATCCACCATGTAGCGTATGTGGAAAACTTATACCCCTTGGTCCAGTCGAACTTATCCACAGCCTTGAAAAGGCCTAGATTTCCCTCTTGTATAAGGTCAAGAAGAGTAAGGTCGGGACTTCTTCCTACATATTTCTTTGCAATAGAAACTACTAGACGAAGATTGGCTCTAGCTAGAAGATTCTTGGCTTCCTTGTCTCCTTGCTCTATCCGTCTAGCCAGCTCTTTTTCATTGATAGCAGTGATAAGAGAGTATTGGCCTATTTCCTTTAGATACATCTGTATAGAATCGTAAGAAGAATCTGAACTTCTGGAACCATAAGAGTATTTCTTGGGTTGTGGGACAATTTCTGGCTCCATTTCTAGAAGACCGCCGCCTTCCAGAACATCTATTCCAGATACAGAAAATTTGGCATAAAGTTCATCAAGAAAAACTATATCAGTTTCTATTGTCGGAAACTCTTTCAAAATCTCATCGTATGTGACGAATCCCCTTTCCTTGCCTTTTATTATCAGCTTAGTTGATTTAGCCTCAAATTCCTTGGTCTTGCCTAGCAGAGCCAGCTTGGACTTTACTGGCTTTTGGGCTTTTTGTATTTTCTTTTTCTTTGAAATGATTTTCTTATTCTTTTTTACTTTTTTTATTTTTTTCATAAAAATTAATATTATTCTCTATTTCTTTTTTTCTTTTTATAAGTCTGCCTAGCTTGTCCTCGTCCACCGCCACTCCCGGCTTCATAATCTCTGCAAACTCTTCTCTCACCAGATCACTTTCAAAATTGAGCATAAGCTCATCTAAATCTTTTTTTATATCTTTATTTGATCCGTATATTATCTCGGCTTCAAGTAATACTTCATCCTTATAGGGTGCCACACTTTTTACAATTTCTTCATATTTATCTGTGGAAATTGCCTTTATGGAATTTTTATAATCCTCGATATCTATGCCTGATGCAGGATTTTTCTCCAGAAAATAGATCAAACCAAAAAGTCTTCTGACAATAGAGTCTCTTTGACCTCTAGAGACTTGTGTATTTTCTATTATCTTTGTATCACTCTTTGTATCGCTAACCACCGCTATCTTGCGCAGATCCTCCCGTACAGATTCTTCGGAAAGCCCTGTTCTTTCTTTTATTAACTTAATATAGTGCGCTTTTTCCATTGCGCCTGTCATAGGAGCTATAAATGGAAGTACGGTATCCCGCAAAGCTTGTGGAAGTTTGCGCGGATCCAGTTTTTGTGAAAGCACAGTATTGAGCTCCCATTCTACCACAGGAGAAGATTTGCGCAAGACATTCTTCCACAGCTCGGGATTTTCCATAACAAGATCGGCCGGATCCTTGCCTCCCGCTATCTCTGCTATTTTTACATCCATGCCTAGCCCTATGGCTATGACGGCCGACCTTGTGGCGGCTTTCCTACCAGCGCTGTCGGAGTCGAAGGCCAGAATAATGTTATTTGAAAGTCTTTTTACCATACCTAGATGATCTGGATTAAGCGCCGTGCCAGATACTGCCACTGTATTTCTTATTCCAGCCTGATGTGAGAGTATGAGATCCATCTGTCCCTCTACTACAATAGTATAATTTTTTATGCGTATATCCTGCTTGGCCTTATCTATTCCATACAGAACATTTGATTTGTTAAATAAAACGGTGTCCGGACTATTCAAATATTTTGCCGACTTTCCATCATCTACTAGTATTCTTCCAGAAAAGGCTATGACCCTTCCGCTAGAGTCAGAAATAGGAAACATGATTCGTCCTCGGAATACATCATAATAATTTTCCTTTTTTTTAATGAGGCCAGCTTTTTCCATATCAGAATCAATATATTTTTTTGATTTTAAGTATGTATAAAGTAGCCTCCATTCTGGCGCTACATATCCTAGGCGAAATTTCTTGGTTGTTTCTTCTGTCACACCCCTTTTCTTGAGATACTCTTTGGCTTCATCGTATCTCTTCAATCCTTCTTCGAAAAACTTCGTAGCTTCTTCCATAATGGCAAAAAGTCTTTCTTTTTCATTTTTATGCGCTTGGCTTTTCTCGTCAAACTGCAGTTGCACTCCCGCCCTTTCGGCCAGTAACTTGAGCGCTCCCATAAAGTCTAACCCCTCAAACTGCTCGACAAATGTAAATATATCTCCTCCAGCCCCGCATCCGAAACAATGATAATTTCCCCTATCTGGCGATACAAAAAAAGAAGCCGTTTTTTCATTATGAAATGGGCATTTTCCCTTCAGATTTTTCCCCGCTCTTTCCAGCTTTATATAAGAACTCACCACTTCCTCTATCCCGAGACGCTCTTTTATTTTTTCTATATTAGTGGAGGACATCCCTACAGTATATATGATTTTTCCTCCTTGACAACAACTTTGGATTTACTACTATTGAGGCATATTACGGTAATGTCCATCGAGATTCCCCTTAGAAATAGGAGGTTTCGCTTTTTATTTACCTAATTTTAATCTTTTTGATACATCAACACCTAGAAGTGATTGGATTTGGTTAATGGCCGTTTGGTTTAATTTTCTCAACCTTTCTCCTTGTGATAAATTCATCCTTATAAACTCCGCATTTATACTTTCCATATTTGCAAGAACTAGAAGTTGTTCAATAGAAGCATAGTCCCTTATATTACCATCTTTGCCTTTATTCTGATCTCTCCACTGTCTAGCTGTTTTACCGAAAAGCGCCACATTTAGAATATCAGCCTCGTCAGCATAGATATAATTTCCTTGTTCTTTTGTAATAATATTTGGGATAATATGTTCTTTTATGGCGTCGGTATGTATACGATAATTTAATTTTGATAAGGTACGATTTATATTCCAATCTAGCGACAACCTACGATTCTCATCTTCTTTTAATCTCTGGAATTCCTTGATCAGATACAACTTAAATTTAGGACTAATCCACATCCCGAACTCAAAGGCTATGTCCTTATGAGCAAAAGTGCCTCCATACTTACCTTCTATAGCCTTTAGCCCTATAGCATTAGTCTTTTTTACCCAATCTTTAACACCTATTTTATAATTATTTAAACCGACATGACTTTTAACTATGGCAAATTCGCCGTAGTTAAAATCTTGGTTATTAATGCTTTCCCATATTCCCAGAAACTCCATAGTGTTTCTATTTCTCATCCAATCAGAAACAAAGAAATCTCCGTCTTTTGCTTTGATCATATCAGTAAGACTAATATAATCACCTATATTATCTGTAATGATTGATATCGTTACACCTTGTACATTTATTTCTGACTTTGTATCTTTTTTCATGGTAAATAAATATATTAAATTATTAATAAATTTTTTGCATTCCTTTCTAACCGTATCAAATTCGATACCTTTAGAACCCTCTCGTAGAAAAATCCATAGTTAGCGTGATAAATGGATTTTGATATGGATATTGTATCATATAAAAACAACAAACCCCGCACGCCAAACGCGTACGGGGTGGAGATTTTTATCAAACGCGACTCCTAGCGTTATTTCCTTTCTGGGACAGGATCACTTATTGTGCCTGAGACCTTCACTTCCTCAGCTTCTCGAGCTACGATCATGTGGCCTGCTCCCATGATATTTAACATGAAGCCAAGTGTCCCAAGTCCAGCCGCCATGATCCCAGACTTTTGCATTATGACTTCAACCTCGGCACCAGAGAAGAGTAGGTTCGTGATTCGAGGTGATATGCCTGAGGCTATAGCCCCAAGTCCAAATCCTCCCAAAAGCATGAGCCAACCAAGAACGAATCGTGTACTTTTTTTCATGACTACTTTATTCCTACTGGTGCTCAAAGGTGCACCTATTTAAAACCTGAAATCAATGTTCTAACTCTTTATAGTATACACCCTCTTGCCTCTTTTGTCAATAGCTACACCAAAAAAGCCCTAGAAATAAGGGTTTAGTACCCCTCCTCCTCCGGCTGTACCGTCTCTATCATCCTCTGCTTCGGACTTCCCTCGAACCCTGAACCAGCTGGGATCAGACGACCGATGATGACATTTTCCATAAGACCCACTAGATCATCCTCGCTACCTCGCACAGCGCTGTTTATGAGCACACGAGTGGTATGCTGGAATGAGGCCGCTGAAAGAAAACTCTTGCGTGAAAGAGAAACTTCAGTGATACCCATCACTACCGCTTCGGCCTTGGCGCCTTTTCCGCCATTTTGCTTTGTCTTGGCATTTTCTTCTTGAAGCTGTGTATCATCTATGATAGTACCTTCTGACAGATTTGTATCTCCAGATTCTGTAACTTTCTTACGAGAAAACATTTGCTTTACGATAACCTCAATATGCTTTCTAGCCACAGTCTCACCCTGAAGTTCATAGATTTTACCAACTTCACTAATAACATAATTCTTGGCTTTTTCTGGACCGGCATATTCAAACTTTTCATCAATATCAGCAGATCCGTCTGTAATAATATCCCCTTTATTTACCTTATCTCCCACCTTAACAAAAGGAACTCTTTTTATATTGTAGAAATATTCCACTTCGCTAGGCTTCTTACCCTTTGCCTTATCTTCTAGTTCCGGCATTATCTTTATTATTTTTTCTTTTCCAAGATCTTTCACTTCTGTGACTATACCGCTGACTGTGGCTATAACGGCTGGATTCTTGGGCCTTCTCTTTTCAAATATCTCTTCAACTCTAGGTAGACCTTGCGTAATATCTCCTCCCACTGACGCCGCTCCTCCGGCATGGAAAGTACGCATAGTGAGCTGGGTTCCAGGCTCTCCGATGGCTTGTCCTGCCACTGTACCTACCGCCTCACCTATTTCTACTAGTTTGTTTTTACCTAGATCCACACCATAGCACTGCGCGCAGACGCCTCTCCCCCCTTTACATGAAAGAGGAGATCTGACTCGTACTGCATCTATTCCTTGATCTTCTATCATTATAGATTCCTGTTTGGTTAGTAGATGATTTTTCTTAAATAAAACCTCACCATTTGGAAAAACTATATCCTCCGCCAATACCCTCCCTCTGATATTTTTTGAAAGAGGAATGCTGATGCCAGAAGCGGTTTTTCGGCTGATAACTATAGAATCCTTTGTGCTGCAATCATCTTCATTTACCATCACATCCTGCGCTACTACGAAAAGTTTGCGAGTCAAATATCCAGCCTTGGCAGTGTTGAGGGCTGTGTCGGTAAGACCTTTTCTAGAACCGTGAGTAGTGATGAAATATTCTATAGGGGTAAGGCCTTCTTTTGAACAGGATAATATAGGGAATTCGATAGTCTCGCCAGAAGTAGAGGCAATGAGACCTTTCATGCCGGCCATCTGGGTGATCTGCGCGTATGAACCTCTAGCTCCAGAGTTTACAAGATCATAAACAGAACCCATTTTATCTAGGGAGTCTGGTATAAGTTTCTCCACATCATTTTTTGCCTTGTGCCAGATTTCTATATTTTTGCGCAATCTTTCTTCATCTGTGAGAAGTCCTTCGCCGAACTGGCTCATAACCTGATCCGACTGCGTCTTGGCCTTGCTGATTACGTCTGCCTTTCCAGAAGGTATAACCACATCATCTATGCCCCAAGTCGTGCCAGAATATGTAGCGTATTTGAATCCAAAAGTTTTTATGCCGTCTAGTATTCCAGGAATTTTGTCTATGCCGTGACTTATGATAAGGTCGTCTATAATCGCCGAGAGTTTCTTCCTATCTATTTCCTTGTTTATAAAAGGATAATCAGAAGGCAGCATATCATTGAAAAGTATGCGCCCTACGCTAGTTTCGAATAATTTACCGTCAAACTGCTTATATTTCTCATTATTAGGAGGAAGCACTTTTATTTTTGCCCTATAGGTAATAGCTCCGAAGTTATGAGCCGTCAGGGCTATTTCTGGACTTTCAAAAAACTTTCCCTCACCCACATCTCCGTGAACAACTTTTGTAATCCAGAAGCATCCGAGCACAATATCCAGAAGCTTGGCCACAACTGTAGGATCTCCATTTCCGGGCTTTAGAATATTTTTATCAGACGCCATAATCTCGCGAGCTTCCATCTGCGCTTCTACTCCCAGTGGAACATGCACCGCCATCTGATCTCCGTCAAAATCGGCATTGAAAGCGGTGCAAACAAGAGGGTGCACCTGTATAGCATTACCTTCTATAAGGATCGGTCGGAAAGCCTGTATACCGAGTCTGTGCAGGGTCGGTGCTCGGTTTAGAAGAACATATTTATCTTTTATCACTTCTTCCAGTATTTCCCAAACTTCCTTTGCCCCATCGTCTATGAGTCTTCCAGCGCCACGAATATTGAAAGCCAATTCTCTTTTGAGTAGTCCAGAAATAACAAATGGTCGGAAAAGTTCCAGAGCCATGTGCTTTGGCAAACCGCATTGATCCAGCGCAAGCTCTGGTCCTACCACGATGACCGATCGTCCAGAATAGTCCACTCTTTTTCCTAGGAGATTCTGGCGAAAAAGTCCTCTTTTGCTTTTTAGATTATCAGAAAGAGATTTCAGAGCTCTCTTTTGAGCCTGTATAGCCGCCGCACTTGTGGTAGATCCATGGCGTATAGAGTTGTCTATGAGAGCATCCACTGCTTCTTGCAATATTCTTTTTTCATTTCGCAATATCACATCCGGAGCGTCTATTTCCTTTAGTTTAAGCAGACGGTTGTTGCGGTTTATTACCCTTCTATATAGGTCATTGACATCAGATGTAGCATATCGTCCGCCATCCAGAGCCACCATCGGTCGCAAAGCTGGAGGAATAACAGGGATACGAGTAAGGAACATCCACTCGGGTCTGGTCTCTGACTTTATCATGGATTTTATAAGGGAAATTCTCTTTGAAAGTTTTTCTTTCTCTAGTGAGCTAGCCTTTTCAACTTCTAATTCAAGATTTGTAAGCAATTTTTTCAAATCTACTTTTTTCAAAATATCAAATATAGCTTCTGCCCCTATATTAGCCTCAAACAATGCGCCATATTTCACAGAATATTTATGATACTGCACTTCATCCATGACAAATCCAGGAACAAGGCTTTCTATTTCTTTTCTCGCGGTCACAACAAGTTCTTTGAGAGCCTCTTTTGTCTTATCATCTTGCGCCGCCTTTACCTTTGTACGAAACTCGGAGTCAAGTTCTTTCAGAAAAGCGTTTTTTTCACTTTCATGAATTTTTGTCACTATATATCCAGCAAAATATACCACTTTTTCCAGATCAGCTGTAGTCATGCCCAAAACCAAACCAATCCGAGATGGCATAGATCGCAGAAACCAAATATGGGAAACAGGCGTAGCTAGCTCTATATGCCCCATCCTCTCTCGGCGCACAATAGATCTCGTAAGCTCCACTCCACACTTTTCACAAACTATTCCTTTATATCTTATCCCCCTGTATTTTCCGCAATAACATTCATAGTCTTTATCCGGTCCGAATATCTTTTCATCAAAAAGTCCGCTTTTTTCTGAACGCTGTGTTCGATAGTTTATAGTTTCTGGCTTTGTAATCTCGCCAAATGACCATTCCAGTATCTTCTCCGGCGAAGCCACTCCGAGCTTTACAGCGTCGAAGTCCTGTGGATCACTTATTTTTTTGTATGTGTTGTTTTGCATGATGATTTTTTATTATTATTCAGTCTCCTCATTATCCCTATTCTTCTTTATCAACTCCACATCCAGAGCCAAACCTCTCAGAGATTTCAGCAATACATTAAACGACGCAGGAAGATTTGGCTGTTTCAACCTTTCTCCTTTTACAATAGAATCAAAAGCTTGCGAACGACCTTGAATATCGTCAGACTTTATAGTTAAAATCTCCCGCAGAGTATATGCCGCTCCATGGCCTAGAAGCGCCCAGACTTCCATCTCTCCGAATCTCTGACCTCCTCCTTGCGCTTTTCCTCCTAGAGGTTGCTGGGTAATGAGGGAATATGGACCAATAGAACGCATATGTATCTTGTCCTCCACCATATGATGAAGCTTCAATATATACATATACCCCACAGCAATAGGCTGATCAAAATGCTCTCCAGTACGACCGTCACGAAGTTTCATCTTTCCACTAGCATTAAATCCCGCCTTTACAAGCTCCTCTTTTATTTCCACATCCGTAGCCCCTGTAAAAGGAGGAACTATAGCTTGATAATTCAGGGTATGAGCCGCTAGACCTAGATGAAGCTCTAGTATCTGTCCCAAGTTCATACGACTAGGTACACCGAGTGGCGTAAGGATAACATCCACAGGACTTCCATCCTCCATATATGGCATATCCTCCTCCGGCAAAATCCTAGAAATGACTCCTTTGTTTCCATGTCTTCCAGCCAGCTTGTCTCCTACAGACACATTACGCACTTCTGCCACTTCTATATAAACTTTCTTTATTATTCCCGATTCCAGCTTGTCTCCCTTTTCTCTGGAAAATATTTTCACAGATATCACACGGCCTCTTTTTCCGCCCTCCATTCTCTTTGAAGTATCCTTGACATCTCGAGCTTTTTCTCCAAAAATCGATCTCAGAAGCCTTTCTTCCGGAGTAAGTTGCGTCTCGCCTTTCGGAGAAATCTTACCTACTAGTATATCCCCCGGCCTCACCTCCGCTCCTACCCTCACTATTCCATCTTCCGCTAGATTTTTGAGCTTGGCTTCACTGACGTTGGGAATATCGCAGGTAGTAACTTCTGGACCAAGCTTCGTATCACGAACATTTACCACAAATTCTTCTATATGGATAGAGCTGAACTTGCTATTTTTTACAACTCTTTCAGAAAGGATAATGGCGTCCTCATAATTGCTTCCTGACCATGACATAAAGGCCACGAGCATATTCTGCCCAAGAGCTATTTCCCCGCCATCAGAGGTAGATGTATCAACGAGCACATCACCCTTCTTTACTTTATCCCCCACATTTACCACGGGTCTCTGATGAAAAGCGGTAAAACCGTTTGTTCTAGAGAAATGAACTAGATTGTATTCCTTTTTACCATTTTTCTTGCCACTAAAAACTATTTTCTTTGAATCCATTGCCACCACTTCCCCATCTTCTGGAGCAAGTATGATGCGTCCAGTATCTATAACCGCTTTTTTCTCTATTCCAGTAGCCACGAGAGGCGCTTCGGGTATGAGGCAGGGAGTTGCTTGCTTCTGCATGTTGGAACCCATGAGCGCTCTGTTGGCATCGTCGTGATTTAGAAAAGGTATAAGAGATGTGGCGATAGAAAAAGCTTGATTTGTAGATACATCTATATAGTCCACATCGCTGGCTTTGGCTAGACCCGGCTTGCCATTTATACGCACCTCTACCTCATTGTCTGTGATCCTGCCTGATTTATCATAGGGTATAGCGGCATGAGCGATACGGAAATTTTCTTCCTCAAGAGCGTTCAAATATTGTATTTCATCTGTTATTTTTCCATTCTTGACCTTGGCATAAGGTGTCTCTATCATGCCAAAATCATTTATACGAGCATAAGTAGAAAGGCGCAAAATAAGTCCGATATTTGGTCCTTCAGGGGTGTGTATGGGGCAAAGCCTTCCATAGTGGGAAGGATGCACATCTCGCACTTCGAATCCCGCTCTCTCGCGTGTCAGTCCTCCAGGGCCGAGAGCTGTCAGCTGTCGGATATTCTCTATTTCAGAGAGAACATTTTCCTGTTGCATAAACTGTGAAAGCTGGTTGGTGGTGAAAAATTCCTTTATGCGAGCTTGTAGAGGTCTTGGAAAAACGAAGTTCACAGGCAAAGTCACATCAGGCTCAACAGTGGACATTCTATCCTGTATATTTCTCTTCATCTGCGTCATACCCACGCGCAGTTTCTGTTGCAGAAGCTCTCCGACATATCTCACTCTGCGAGACCCTAGATGATCGATATCATCCTCCACAGCGTCTGGAGTGTTGTTGAGATGCGCTATATGGGAAATAATAGTGGAGATGTCATCGGCAGAAATAGTCCTTCTTTCCAACTCTTTTTCATCCATAGACTTGGCAAAGCGCTTGTTGAACCGGAATCTTCCCACTTTGTTTATATCATATCTCTCTGGATTAAATATATTGCCTATAAACTCCTTGGCATTGTCGGCAGTAGCCAGATCTCCGTCGCGGAGTCTTTTGTGTATTTCTATATAGGCTTCATCAGTAGTTTTGGCATGGTCTTTGGCTAGAGTAAGCTCCATCACTTTTTTTGCCGTTTCATTGCCCTTGAAAAAGTTTAGAATGAGGGCATCCGTAGGAGCTCCCAAGATGCGCAAAAGCGAAGTAATAGGAAACTTCCTTTTTTTATCTATTCTCACATAAATAGCGCCATCAGCATCGCTTTCTATTTCCATCCACACACCTCTGGCAGGGATTATTTTTGCCCCAAAAAGTGTTTTTCCTTTTACCTCATTTGAGGTAAAGAAAATTCCGAAGGATCGCGCAAGCTGTGGCACGATAACCCTCTCAATACCATTTATAATAAAAGTGGCATGGTATGTCATCAGAGGAAAATCAGCCAGAAACATTTCCTGCTCTTTTACGGAATTAAGTAATTTATTTTTTAGTTTTACCTTTACTTTTATCTGACCTTCGTATGAAAGTTTATTATTCTTGGCATAATGCTCGTCATATTTCGGCCTGGAAAGCTCAAAACCGGCAAATGAAAGTTCAAACTTTTTCTCGGCATAGTCCTTTATAGGTGAAAACTCTTTGAGCACCTCTTCTATGCCCTTTTCTACGAGTAAATTGAAAGAAGCTATCTGAGACTCTACGAGATTGGGCATCTCGGTCAAGGGCTCCTTGAAACGGCTAAAATACTTTTTTGTTGCTTGCATAGCAAAAAATGTGTGGATTATGGGGGATAAAAAATCCGGGGGATTTTTTATCGAATCGTCTTGTAATCCTTCAATATTTACAAGAGTAACTCAATCAGATGAAGTTGATACAGAGCTTAGCAGAAGGGGTAAAAGAAGTCAAGGGGTTGCATAGATTTTGTGGATATGTGATACTTATGTTGTCTTTCGGTTTATCTACTTGTCTTATGACAATAGAAAACTGTTAGGGTATTACATCCGAGAGCCACCTTCCGCGAGGAGGGTGGCTCTCGTTTAGAAAGACTTATCTGGCTCAATCAATACCCCCACCCCACCCCTATCCACCATCACCGGTATTTCTTCATAATCTAGCTCTATTTTATTATCCTTTTTCGTAACATTTATGACGATCGCCAAACCATTCATCGTCTCCTCGCTAAAATACTGATCAAAGACAAAATTCCCAAGTGAATAGTAAATTTTTTTGCCTTTATATTTCTCTGAAATACCTACAACATGCGGATGTGTTCCTATGACTGCGTCGGCACCAGAGTCTATAAATTCATGCGCCCACTTTATCATTTTCTCTGTAGGTTCTTTTTGATATTCATTTCCCCAATGAGGTGTGACCACGAGAACATCAACCTCTCTGCGCAATCTTTTTATTTCCTCGAAAACTTTTGGAAAATTAACATAATAAAATTCGTGAAAGCCCACAAAAGCCACTTTTATTCCATCTTTCGTAACTGCCGTACTTATCTCATCTTTATTGAAAGGATCGCCGTAATACATCATGCCAGAACTACCTATATATCTGCGAGTCATTTCCAAACCTTCTCTGCCAAAATTCAAAGTATGATTGTTTGCGAGTCCTAGAATATCAAAACCCAGTTCCGCAAGCTTGGGAGCGAGAGCTGGGCTAAATGTAAATTGCAAAGCTTTATTTGTGAGATCTGCTGTCACAGATGGATAAGTGGTAAAAGGCCCTTCCAGATTTCCCACTGCGATGTCGGCTCTTTTTACCAAACCCTCCACTCCGGAGAAAAATTTATCAAATCCTATTTTATTTATGATATGCCTCACATTTCTATCTAGCATAATATCCCCCACAACCAGAATATCAATGCTGGGATGATTCAAGTCTTTTGCATAATATGGAGAAAAGCTGAAACCGGATGTTTTATACAGAAAATAACCGACAATAATAAAAACTATTATTAATAGAAAAGTTATATTATTTTTTATTTTTCCTCCATTCATCTATAAGTTTGTGATTGCCAGAAAGTAAGACTTTTGGCACTTTATAATTTTTGCCTTTATATTTTACAATTTCTGGACGAGTATATACATCTCGCGAAGCGATACGGCTTTCCTCTAGAGAGGCATGATCACCAAGAACCCCCTTTATCTGCCTGGAAATAGTATCTATAAGTATCATGGCTGGAAGTTCTCCCCCTGTTAGAACATAAGGTCCCACAGAAATTTCTTCTAATTTAAAAACTTTTTTTACTCTGGCATCTATGCCTTCATATCTGCCACAGATCAAAATGATATCTTTATATTTTTTGGCTATATTTTTGGCTTGAGTGGTGTCAAACTGTTTTCCGCTGGGGCTAAACCATATGATCTTTGCCTTTTTCGCATTCTTCTTTGCTTTTTCTATTGCTTTTATAACAGGCAAAGCTTCTATAACCATACCTGGGCCACCTCCATAAGGCTTCTGATCTACCTTATGATGTTTATCCACAGTAAAGTCTCTAGGATTATATAACTTAATCCTTATTTTTTTATCTTCTATTGCCCTCTTCAGAATAGACTCATTTATATATGAATCAAGAGAATTTGGAAAAAGAGTGATAATATGATAAGTCATCAAATCTGCAGATCCGACATGGCCTCATCCACAGTCTTGGAAGCTCTCTCGCCTACTGGCCTAACGGATCCCTCCGGTTCATTTATCTTGAGATTTACTCTTGAATTATTCTTCATTCCCACCACTCGCAGAAGGGTTCTCATCGCCTTGGCGGTATTGCCTGACCTGCCTATGACTTTTCCCATATCTGCAGGATTGACTTCCAGAGTCATAAGAACGCCCATTTCGTCTACTGTTCTCACGATCTTTACATCTCCTGGAAAATCCACCAATCCTTTTACAATAAATTCTAAAAACTGCTGGTCTATATTATTGCTCATTTCGGTTTTTCTTAATGTCTTATAATCAACACTGGGTACTATGTAATTATACCATACTCGAAAAAGTAGCCTATGCTACTTTTTCTATCACAACCTTTTTTTCTTCAACTTTCACCTCCTCCTTCTTTATTGGTCTTTTCTTCGGCAAAACATTTACTTTTTTGCCATCTATAGCTTTCTTTGAGACTAGGAAGTTATGCACAGTATCGGAAAGCCTTGCTCCCTTTGACATATGTTCCTTTATTTTCACAATATCGAACTGTTCCAGCTTATTTTCCCTTCTAGGATCATAGGAGCCTAGAACTTCTAGATATTTGCCACTTTTTGGACCATTTTTTGAATCGGTAAGAACAAGCCTGAAAACCGGCTCATTTTTCCTTCCCACTCGCTGTAATCTGATCATTAACATAAGTTTGTCCGCCTACTCTATCAGACCTACTCAAAAAAGGCAATATAAGGTATAGTAATTCCCATGAAAAGCGAAAGATTTGAGGGAATTATCACTACACATAGAAAAGCTATAGGTTTTGTAAAGCATCCCAGAAACCCAGAGGAGAGCATATTTATAGATTCTCCATATCTAAATACGGCTTTAAACGGAGATACAGTAGAAGTGGAAATCAATCCAAAAAAATCCGAAAAAGGCTATGTCGGCAGAGTGTTCCGGATTGTGGAAAGAGCTAGAGATACTTTCGTCTGCACAATAATAAAAGATGGCGACAAGCTTATAGCCTTTCCGGATGATAAAAAGGCTTATGCGCCGATCGACCTTTCCCCTAGCGACATTTCCAAAGTAAAAGAAGGCGACAAAATATATATAAAGATGAAAGAATGGAAAGATCCCAAGCGAAATCCCGAGGGAAATATAATAAAAATAATAGGTAAGAAAGGAGAAAATAATGCCGAGATGGAGTCTATTGTTCTGGAAAAAGGATTTGAGATAGGGTTTCCGGCAAAGGTGGAAAAAGAAGCGGGTGAAATAGAAAAAAATAAAGAGCAAGATCTGAAAAATGAAATTCCTAAAAGACGAGATTTCCGGAATGTTCTGACATTTACTATTGACCCCTTCGATGCCAAAGACTTTGACGACGCTATCTCTTTTAGAGATTTAGGAAATAGTAAATATGAAATAGGTGTACATATAGCAGATGTATCCCATTATGTAGTAGAGAAAAGTTCTTTGGATAAAGAAGCCCTGAAAAGAGGTTGTTCTATATATCTCGTCGATCGCACTATACCCATGTTGCCGGAAGTTCTTTCAAATGATGTTTGCAGTCTAAATCCTCATGAAGATAAACTGACATTTTCCGCATGGTTTATTATAAATGAAAAAGCGAAAGTTTTGGAACGCTCTTTCGGCAAAACTATTATAAACTCCGATCATAGATTTACATATGAAGATGCGCAGGATGTATTAAATAAAAAAGAAGGTGAATACTTTACTGAATTAAATAAATTAAATGAAATAGCCAAAATACTTCAAAAAGAGAAAATAAAGAAAGGGGCAATAGAGTTTGAACAAGAGGAAATAAAATTTAAGCTGGATGAAAAAGGAAAGCCTATAGGAGTGTATAAAAAAGAAAGACTTGATACTCACAAACTGGTGGAGGAATATATGTTGCTAGCAAACCGAGAAGTGGCAAAGCATATCTTCGATGCTATAAAGAAAAATGGCAAAAAAGATACTGGATCTATTTACAGAATCCATGACATTCCAGATCAAGAAAGGATGATGGAGCTAGCTACTTTTGTAAAAGCTCTTGGCTATAATCTACATACAAAAGATGGAAAAGTGACCGCGCAGGATGTAAAAAGCCTTTTGAAACAGATACAGGGCACAGTGCATGAGACACTCATAAGCACAGCCGTCATACGCTCTATGCAAAAAGCCGTTTATTCTACAAAAAATATTGGGCATTTCGGTCTTGCTTTTGATTATTATACTCATTTTACTTCCCCTATTCGCCGCTATCCAGACCTTCTGGTGCAAAGAATATTGCAAAGGCATCTTCATCATGAGCCTTTCGGTGATAAAGAAATAGTAGAATTCCAGCATATCGCCGAGCAGTCTACAAATAGAGAAATAGACGCCGCTGGAGCAGAGCGTGAATCAAAAAAGTTAAAGCAAGTAGAATATATGTCAGAAAAAATTGGGCAAGTTTTTGACGGCATAATTTCGGGCGTTACGGAATATGGATTGTATGTAGAAGAAAAAGAGACCAAGTCGGAAGGTATGATAAATATCAGAAACATTGGCAATGATTTTTATGAATTCGATAAAAGAACTTATTCTATGATCGGCTCAAAAACTAGACAAAAGTTTACGCTTGGGGATTCTATAAAGTTTAAGGTTATTGGGGCGGATTTGGATAAGAAGATGCTTGATTTTGCGTTGGTGTAATTACGCTATTTTCTGATTTTCTAGAATAATTACTCTTTTTTCTAATTTTAAATGATCCTTTTTGTCTACCTTTTCTTTTAACACACCCTTTATATGAAATACATTCATATCGACTCTTGTTAATTTTTCATCTAGTTTGACCACCTTCTCGTCAATTCTTGATATTTTCTCATCCAGTGATTGGACTTGATCACAAACCCCCTTTACTTCTTCTCTGAAGCCAGTTGTTAGATCCGTCATGTGCTGTTTCATCTCATTGGTATATTTTCTGAAAGTAATATTTAACTTTCTATCAAATCTTTCATCAGAGAGAATAAACTTTTCGTCTAGATATTCTTTTGTTGCAAAATTATTTTCTAGATATTCTTTTGTAATTGTGTTGTTATTATTCATATTTATTTTTAATTAAATCTCATAAATTTAATGTAGGGGAATTACATTACAGATAATTATAGTTTAATAAAAAAATATTGCAACAATCTTGGCAGATGCTTGTAAGATGATATACCTACTTCGCAACTGCCACTGCCTCCTCGAACTGTATTGAAAGTAGCTTGGAAGCTCCATCCGCGCCCATAGTCACTCCATATAGTACTCCAGCGCGAGACATAGTCTCGCGGTTATGTGTAATCAAAATAAGCTGAGAGTATTGTGAAAGATTGGCTATCATATCTCCGTATTTGCGCGAATTAGCCTCGTCCAGAGCGGCATCGGTTTCGTCTAGGATAATAAATGGCGGAGGATTGACTTGGGAAATGGCAAAAAGCAAAGCGATAGAAGTCAGAGCTCTCTCACCTCCAGAGAGCATCATAAGACTTTTTACTTTCTTGCGAGGCAGGTTCACATTTATCTCTATTCCCTCTTCTCCTTCCTCTTCTTCTATTATTTCTTCATCATCTAGTGGCAATTCTGTATCTAGTCTCTTTTTACGGCGCTTTTCGCGTATGACACTAAGTCCGGCCGTGCCTCCGCCGAACATCAGTGAAAAATAGTTTTGAAACTGCGCGTTTATTTTCAGTATTCCTTCTTTGAACTCTACATCTATGCGCGCATTGAGATCAGCTATGAGATTTTCCAGATTTTTCTTGGAGATTTCCAAATCATTTATCTCTTTAGACAGGAAAGCGTCTCTATCCTCTACTTCTTTATGTTCTTTTATTATGTCTACACTATTGCCGGCCCCAGAATCCTCTATGCGTATTTTTATTTTTTCTATAGATTTTTTACGATCATATTGAGTTTCTCTTTTTTCATCATTAATATTTACTATAATATATTCTTTATACTCCATGACTTCACGACCGATGATCATATAGGCCTCATCCAAATCTCGCTTGAAAACTCCTTCTTCAAAAACTAGCTTATCTTCATTTGTTTTTATACCGTTCAATACACCCCTAAGTTCATTCTGCCGAGCTATGATCCTAAAAACATTTTTCTCGGCATCGCGGTTTGAATCTTTTTCTTTTTCTATCTTTTGCCTAAGATTATTGTATTCAAGAGTTTTTTCTTTTTCGTTTTCATTAAGTTTATCGAGATTTTTTTCTAGCTCGTTTTTATTTTTCCTAAGTTCAAGCAACTCTCTTTCGGTTTCAGCCATAAGTGAAGAATCGCCCTTATCTCTATGAGACGAAATAAAATTCTTTAGAAGACTTTTTATTTCAGAAATAATTTCTATTAAATCTATTTTCTTTACCATTTCCTCTACATCTTTCAAATAGACAGTTTTAAATTGATCATTTTCTTGTTTAATTTTCTCTTTTGAAACCGTCCTCTCTCCAGCATATATTTCACCCTCTATTTTACCGAGCTCACGCATGATAGAATCTTTTTCTATGCGGATTTTATGAAGATCGGACTCTAGGGAAATAAGCTCATTGCTTTTGGCGTCTCTATTTTTAGAATTCTCAAGTATTTTCCTAGCCTGTTCTATTTCTTTATCTAGTTCAGCAAGCTCCTTTACTATAGGACCTTTTTCTATTCCCACCTTCTCGCGATAATTTTTTAAATATATCTCTTCTCTTTTGAAATATTCTTTGTATAGTTTACGCAATTCTTCACGCATTTCCTGCGCTTTTTCTACTTTTTCTACCTGCTTTTTCAGAAATTTGAGATGTGGAGCAATTTCTCTACGCAATGATTCCACAGACTTTATATTTTCATCAGTTTTAAGAAGTTTTCTTTCACTTTCTGTCTTTTTATATTGATAAATCTTGAGCCCTAGAGCATCTTCCACCATTTCCCTTCTTTCACGAATATTGGAATTTAGAATCCTATCCGCCTCACCTTGGGAAATAATATGATGCCCAGATGCGCCTATATGAGCATGAGCTAAAAGTTCTACAATATCTCGCAAACGTACAGGTGAGCTGTTTATAAAATACTCATTTATATTATCTCTATGGACAACTCTCTCTAGAACAACTTCATCAAAATCTATGTTTATAAGCCTTTTGCTATTATCAAAAATCACCTTTACAGATGCGCGATTTACTCGTGAGCCATCTCCTCCACCATTGAAAATTAAATCCTCGCCACGCTTCCCACGCATGGACTTTATAGACTGTTCTCCCAGGACAAAGCGGAAAGCTTCGGCTACATTGCTTTTTCCGGAACCGTTTGGGCCCACTATAGCAGAAATGGGGGAATTGAAATTGAGCGATGACTTCTTGGCAAAAGACTTGAAACCAGAGACTTCTAGGGACTTCAGGTACATGGTAATATTTTACCACCCTTTAACCTCCAACGCCTTCTCTGCCGCTTTCTGCTCCGCTTCTTGTTTAGAAAGCCCCGCTCCTAGAGCCACCTGCACATCTCCCAGAAAAACACCGAGGGTAAAAGATTTATTGTGATCCGGACCTGTTTCTTTCATAGTGCGATATGAAGGTGTGAACCCCGTCATCTCCTGCGCTTTTTCCTGAAAACGGCTTTTGGCATCCAGCCAAGTTTTATTCTTTACTATTTCATCTATGTCTATTATCTCCAGCAAATATGAGGAAATAAAATTGGCTACCGCATCATATCCTCTATCCAGATAGACTGCTCCTATGATAGCCTCTATAGTGTCCGCGTGTATGATAGCCCTAGCTCGTCCAATGTCTTTTGATTCTCCTTTTGATAAAAGTAAATATTCATCTATGCCTATATGACTTGCCACTTTTGAAAGGCTGTGGGTATTGACCAAAGCTGATCTATATGAAGTAAGCTCGCCTTCATTTTTGTTCGGATATTTTCTAAATAGAAAGCTGGTAACTACAAGCTCCAGAACCGCGTCACCCAGAAACTCCAATCTCTCATTATGCTCCAGGCCAGCCGCTTTATTTTCATTTAGATAAGAACGATGAGTGCAAGCCCTTTTCAGAAGACTTATGTCCTTAAAATCTACTTCTATTTTTTTTGCTAATTCTTGAAAATCAGGCATTATTTTTGTTGACTTAAAAGTGTAACGGCTTTTGTAACAATAGGCACTATATCATTATAGAAATTTAACTCAAGTATATCGGCTATTTTGAACCATTTTGCGTCATCTAGACCTCCAGATGGACCGCGTACAATGTTTGTAAATTTTGATTCGGCTAAGAAATAATGCACCTGTTTTCTTATTTTACCTTTTTCTGGATCAGAAGCTATGTATTCGTTCTTTGCCAGATCTTCTTTTATAACAATATCAAGTCCCATTTCTTCTTTTATTTCACGCGCTGTCCCAATTCTCACATCTTCTCCAGATTCAAGCTTGCCTTTGGAAAGCGTCCAGTGTCCGAAAACATCATGCACAAAAGCCATATATATATCGCCTTCATGTCTAGCATAAACCACTGCGCCGCCGAGATTCTGAATAGGCATTTCCTCATACGGTATATCGGCTATTTTTTTCTTTTTCTTTGGGGCAGAGTCTTTGCCGGGCTCTCCGAGTTCCTTGTAGACTGATCCTAGCACACCGTTTATAAACTTGCCGCTATTTTCCCCGCCGAAGGACTTGGCAAGTTCTATAGCCTCGTTTATTGCCACCTTGGCCGGCACCTCTTCGCGATCGGCAAAAAGTAGCTCATAAAGCCCTACACGCAATATATTTCTGTCTATTACCGAAATCTTATCTAGAGGCCAGTCAGGAGCAGCCTTTTCTATTATTTTGTCCAGATCAGACTTTTTTGACAAAACTCCCATCGTCAGATTTTCCACAAAAGGCATATCCGCCTCTCCTGTGGCAAACTCCCCTGAAACATGTTCTATTATCTCCTTTATCTGCTCGTCATGATAGCCTCGGAAATCCCACTCAAAGAGTGATTGTAGTACTACCGATCTTGATAAGTGCCTGTTTGCCATTTTGTTTTTTAAAAGAACCCTATTCTACTTTTATTTCACTGCTTCTGCTTTTCTCTTGTCCCTCGCTGTCTGTTTTGCCACTATCGCTGTCATATCTATTATCTTTTTACCCCTGTAATGCCCACATTTGGCGCACATAACATGTCTAACATGCGTAGCTCCGCAGTTTGAGCACTTGGAAAGGCGCACATCGTCCAGAGCGTGATGTGATCGGCGATTGCCGGTATGCGACCTGTTTGACCTCATTCGGTTTACCATAATGGGTTTATACTAGCGTATTTGGTAAGTTTTTGCAATATTTTTGATCATCGAAAGAATTTTGGATTTGGTTTTAAAATCACGGCAATGTTTTAGTATCCCCAAATAAGAGACAAGTGATTGTTTGAAGGTTTTTCCTGATATTTCCTTATT
>Ga0209542_10005995_pt1 | contig 23931 bp, 23 predicted proteins | sample RifCSPhighO2_01_FD_184028 | JGI IMG/M metagenome (GOLD analysis project Ga0209542, IMG submission 184028) | Soil microbial communities from Rifle, Colorado - Rifle CSP2_plank highO2_0.1 (SPAdes) (version 2) | ecosystem: Environmental > Terrestrial > Deep subsurface > Rock core/Sediment ...
AATTGAAATTATTAAAAAATTTGAATCTTTTTATCAGCCCACAGTTAAAAAAATTGGTTCTTTAATTTATTCTATTGCCAGATTTTTGCCGGACAGAAGAGAAAGGTTAAAACATACCGGATTATTAAAATATCCGCGTTTTTTAGGAAAAGTTAAAATTCCCCGGGCCATAGGATTTACAGCTTCTTTATACTCTCTGGGAATTCCTCCGGAATTTATTGGTACGGGCAGGGGCTTAAAAATATGTAATTCAATGGAGATAGATTTAATAAATAAATTTTACCCAAATGTAAAAAACGATTTAGAAAGAGCGGGGAGATATCTGAATAAAAATGTTTTATATCAACTGGCAAAAAAAACAAACATGGGGGATGGAATTCTGGAAGATGTAAAAGAAGTGGAAAAATTTTTAGGACATACTTTTATGCCTGTAACTGCTCAAGAAAAAGCGCACAGTATTTTTACAGATGAGATTTACGACAGATTTATAAACGGCAGCGGAATAGATATAACCGGTCTTATCGAAGAATCTGCTCTGCTTCGAAAAAGCCTAGGATAAGACTATTATTAAGATGGCTAAGATAAGAGTTTCTGATTATATTTTTGAATACCTGGAAAAAATTGGCGTGGGGCATGTTTTTCTAATGTCTGGCGGAGGAAATATTTATCTTATAGATGCCGCAGGTAAAAGCAAGAAAGTTAAATACATTTGCAATCATCACGAACAAGCCTCTACAACCGCGGCAGAAGGATATGCCAGATTAACAGGCAATATTGGCGTTTGTATAGTAACAACAGGACCTGGTGGAACAAATGCAATAACAGGAGTTGCCGGTTCGTGGTTAGATTCTATTCCTGTTTTGGTAATTTCGGGGCAGGTAAAAAGAGAACTTATTGGCGCCGGACGGGGAGTCAGGCAACTGGGTCTTCAGGAAATAAATATTATAGACATGGTTAAACCCATTACAAAATATGCAGAAATCGTAATGGAGCCAAACGATATTAGATATCATTTAGAAAAAGCTTATTATTTGGCAAAACATGGCCGTCAAGGCCCCGTTTGGCTGGATATCCCATTAGATGTGCAAGGCGCATTTGTGGAAGAAAATGAACTTAGAAAATTTGATCCAAAAGAAATAAAACCCATACAGCAAACAGATAAAAAAGTTCTTAAAAAACTTGTTTCGGAAACTCTAGAAAAATTAAGAAAATCTGAGAGACCTGTTTTATATGCCGGAAACGGAATAAGACTAACTAGTGCGGAAAAAGAATTTTTGGAACTTGTTAGTCTTTTAAAAATTCCAGTGTTAGCAAGTTATGTTGGTTATGATTTAATTCCATCTTCCCATCCGTATTTTTTCGGGAGAGCCCATTTATTGGGACAGAGGGCTGCAAATTTTATTGTCCAAAACAGCGACTTTCTTTTGTCAATCGGCGCAAGATTGGATATTCTAACAATAGGATTTACCTACAAAGCTTTTGCCAGAGCTGCATATAAAATTGTTGTTGATATAGATAAAAATGAATTGGAAAAATTTACTATAACTCCGGATTTAAAAATTAATTTTGACGCGAAAGAATTTATTTTAGAAATGATAAGGCAATTAAAATTAAAACCTTTAAATTTAGAAATTGATAAATGGTTAGAATATGGATTAAAACTTAATAAAAAATATCCTAATGTTCAGCCACAGTTCTGGAAAGAGAAAAAATATGTTAACCCTTATTGTCTAGTAGAAACAATAAGCAAAAAGTATTTAAAACCAAACGAATTAGTTGTTGTTTCAAATGGTGTTGGTCCTCTTAATTGTTCCTATCAGGCTTTTTATGTAAAACCGGGGCAAAGAATAATTCTTAATTTGGGCTCATCGCAAATGGGGTACGGATTGCCTGCCGCAATTGGTGTTGCTTTTGCGGCAAGCGGTAAAAAAAGAGTTATCTGTTTTGAGGGAGACGGAAGTCTTCAGCTTAACGTGCATGAACTTCAGACAGTAAAGCATTATAATTTACCAATTAAGATTTTTGTTTATAGCAATGGCGGGTATTTATCTATTAGGAATACTCAAAATACTTTGTTTAATGGAAAATATGTCGCATCTCATCCGCAGTCCGGGCTTAGTTGTCCGGATTATTTTAAAGTAGGAAAAGCTTATGGTATTAAAACCGTTAGAATGAAAAATCATAAAGATATGGAGAAAAAAATAAAAGAAGTGTTGGAATATCCGGGACCAATTTTATGTGATATAAATGCTGTTCGGGATTTGATGTTAACTCCAAGACTTATGACACAAAAAAAACCTGATGGAACATTTGTATCTCCAACTCTTGAAAAAATGTATCCGTTTTTAAGTGATGAGGAATTTAAACAAAACATGATTATTCCTTTGTGGGAAGGATAAATTTTAATAGCGTAACATGAAAAAAACGATCCTCATAACTGGTTCTACAGGATGTGTAGGGATGAATTTAATAGAACAGTTAGATAGAAAAAAATACAATCTTCTTACACCAAAACATAAAGAATTAGATTTATTAGATGACAGCGCTGCTTCAAAGTATTTTAAAAAAAATAAAATTGATGTGGTTGTTAATTGCGCTTTGATTGGAGGCAGTAGAGACGAAGAATATGCTAATAATATGGTATCAATAAATTTGAAAATGTTTTTTAACATTGCCCGAAATAAAAAATATTTCAAAAAAATGATCCATATCGGCTCTGGAGCAGAATATAATAAATCAAGGCCGCTTATTAAAGTAAAGGAAGAAGAATTTGATAAAATGATTCCTAAAGATGATTATGGATTTTTTAAATATATCTGTTCTAAATATATAGAAAGCACGGATAATATAATTTGCCTTCGTATCTTTGGATTATATGGTAAATACGAAGATTATAAATTAAAATTTGTTTCAGAATCAATTTGCAAGAATATTTTAGGCTTGCCAATCATTATAAATAAGAATGTATATTTTGACTATGTTTACATGAATGATTTTATTAAAATTATTGAGTATTTCATAAATAATAGCGCAAAATATAAATTCTATAATGTAGGAAAAGGAAAGAAAATTAATATATTGACAATCGCAAAAAGCGTGAATAAAATAGCCGATAAAAAATCTGAAATAATTGTAAAGAATAAGGGATTAAATAACGAATATACATGCGATAATTCAAGACTTATGAAAGAAATTAAAAATTTTAAATTTACAGATTTTGATCAATCTCTTAAAGAGTTTTATTTATGGTATAAAAGTATAAAATCTACACTTGAATTTTAATTTTATGAAAAAGCATACAGTTCTTATAACAGGAGGGTCTAGAGGGATAGGAGAAGCTATTGTCAAGCATTTAAAAAAGCAAAAGTATAATGTCTTGTACCCTACTCGTAAAGAATTAGATTTATTGGATAACAAATCTATAGAGAATTTTATTAATAAAAATAGAACACGAAAAATAGATATTTTAATTAACAACGCGGGAATAAATAATCCGCAGTGGATAGGGGAATTGACAGATAAAAATATAAATGAAACTATACAAATTAATTTAATATCTCCTATAAAACTTATTCGTGGTTGTGTAGATAATATGAAAAAACAAAAATGGGGTAGAATTATAAATATGAGTTCTATGTTTGGCATTGTGGGCAGAGGGAAGCAAGTAATGTATGTTGCCAGTAAACATGGGCTAAACGGAGTAACCAAAACTTTAGCTTTGGAACTAGCGCAATATAATATTCTGGTTAATTCTATCTGCCCGGGTTTTACTAATACAGAGTTAGTTAGTAGAAAAAATTCTTCCGAAAAAATAGCAGCTCTTTTAAAAGATGTGCCTTTAGGAAAATTGTTAGAGCCGCAAGAAATTGCGTATTTGGTTGAATTTTTAATTTCCGATAAAAATACATATATTACAGGAGATACTATTATAATAGATGGCGGATTCAGCTGTAGATAGTTATGAGTACGGCAGGAATATCATTATAGTCTTTAGATCCCACGGATTCTTATCCGCGTAGATCCTTTAAGGCTTAATTATAGGATTTACACAGATATAAAAATTCGTGAAATCATAAGATGTAAAATTACGCTTTAGTCACGATTATGAGTGTAATGAATATAAAATCGAAAATAAGAAATTTTAAAGTCATTTTTGTAAATAACTTTGATTTTGTTGAGGAATTATTAAAGACTCCTTATTATGATGTTGTTGTTGGTTCAAATGTTTACAGTCTATACAAAAAAGCGATTTTTAGTAAATTCCCAAAAGAAAGATTAATAATTCTAAAACTTGAAGAAGAGAAAAAAACTTTGGAAACAGTGATAAAGATTTATAAAAAACTATTAAAAAGATCAGCTAAGAAAAATTTAACTTTAATTTCTTTTGGAGGAGGGCTAAACCAGGATGTTACAGGTTTTGTAGCATCAACATTGTATAGAGGCATAAATTGGATATTTGTGCCGACAACACTTTTAGCAATGTCTGACAGTTCAATTGGTCTAAAAACCTCGTTAAACCTTAAATCTTATAAGAATATTCTTGGCACGTTTTTTCCTCCCAATGAAATTTTTATTAACGTGGATTTTTTAAAAACATTACCAAAAAAAGATTATTATAGTGGAATCGGAGAAGTAATTAAACTTTTGTTAATGGAAGATGATTCGAGCAATGAGCTAAGTGAGATTAGAGATAAAATCAATAAGTTAAAATTAAGCAAAGACAGCAAAATAATATTGGATATAATAAAAGAAAGCATAAAAATTAAATTAAGTTATATGGAGGGTGATGAGTTTGATAAAGGACGACGGAATCTTTTAAACTATGGACATGAATTGGGTCATGCTCTTGAAAGCGCGTCGGGATTTAATATTCCTCATGGACTGGCTGTTTTAATCGGTATTGTTTTCGCAAATTATGTTTCTTTAAAAAGAAAATGGTTAGAAAGATCAATTTTTGATTATATAAATAATAAATTAATACTCCCGACTATTATGGATAGCAGGGTAGGATTGAGCAAAGAATATTTTAATAAAAATCTTCTTTTAGAGAATATTAAGAAAGACAAAAAAAGGATTTCGGAAAAGTTAGTTCTAGTTCTTCCTAAAAATAACTTAAAACTTTGCAAGATTCAGGATTTGGAATTTTGGGAATTTGAAGAAGGTCTGAAGGGATTAAAAAATATTTTAAAGATATGAATACGTTAGAAAGAACAATGATAGAAGTTTTAAAAGATTTAAGAGATAATCATCAGGTTGTTGAAGTTAAAGCAGAATTTGAGGCAGAAGCTTCCAGAATGAATGAATTGATGCGTCTTAAAGAGATAGCAGAAAAGGTTGGATTGGGTTTGGTTGTTAAAATTGGCGGGTGTGAAGCAATTTCAGATATGTTTGAGGCACAGCATTTAGGAGTAACAGGATTAATTGCTCCTATGATAGAGAGCTCTTATGCTCTTAGTAAGTTTTTAACAGCTGTTAAAAAATATTTCCCAAAAGATTTAAGGCGGGAGATACATTTTGGCGTAAATGTTGAAACAGAAATAGCATACAATAATTTTGATAGGATGTTAAAGTTAGAAATGATTAGGCTGATTGACACAATAACTGTCGGTAGAATAGATTTATCTGCATCTCTGGGATTGGGCAGGGATGATATCAACTGTGATAAAGTTTATGGCATAGTTAAGGATATTTATAAGAAAGCGAAGAGAAAAAAATTACGTACCACTTTAGGCGGAGGAATAGCAGTAGAAGCAATACCTTTTATCAAAAAGTTGATAGATAAAAAGCTTTTAGACAGATTTGAAACAAGAAAAATTGTTTTTAACACACCCAAAAAATTCGACAGAATAGAGGAAGGTATTATTAAGGCAAATAAATTTGAATTACTTTGGCTGGAAAATAAGAAAAAGCATTATGGTGGAATTTATCGTGAAGATATGGACAGAATTAAAATGCTTAAAAGGAGAATTGCTTTTTAGGAATTTTCTAGTTAATAAAATGGCCTCTACTAAAAAAATATCAAAGATACCTTTACTAAGTTTAATATTAAATGTTTATAACGAAGAAAAGAATGTTGAGGGAGTGTTTTATGGGATTAAAAAGATTTTAGATAAGTCAAAAATTTCTTATGAAATAATTTTTTCCGAAAGCGGTTCTATGGATAATTCATATAATATTTTAAAAAAAATAGAAAAAAAATATCCTAAACTTGTATCTGTTCTAAAAGTTAAAGAAAATAGTCCGGGAGCAAAACTCCAGGCAGGATTTAAAAAAGCAAAAGGGAAATATATTGGTTTTATGTGTTCCGATGGGCAAGATGATCAAAGTATAATTCCAAAGTGTATAGATATTTTGGAAAAAAATAGCGCAAAATTGGTAAAAGGGAAAAGAATAAATAGAGAGAATTTTAAAAGATTTGTTATCTCAAAATGCTATAATCTAATCGCATTTATATTATTCGGAACGAACTCATCAGATATAAATGGACATCCAAAAATATTTCCAAGAGAAATTTTACCATTATTAAAACTTGAGTCAAAAAATGAAAGCATAGATCTTGAGATTTTTATAAAATGTAAAATGTTAGGATTTAAAATTATAGAACTTCCGGTTACCGAAAAAATAAGAGAAGAAGGAGATTCTACTGTTGGGTTAAAGGTAATATTAAAATTTGTTAAAGATATGCTATCTTATAAATTCGGATATAAAAGAAAATTATTAAAGAAATTAATTGAAGAAAAAAGTTGAATAATTTTGCTTGACAATAAAGCCGGTTTAAGATATACATATACATATCTTATTTTGAAATTTATGGTAAGTTTAAATGATCTACTCGCTCAAAGAAAATGTGTTAAATTAGTCTGCGGAGCCGGCAATGAAGACCCTGTTGAAGTGGAAAAACTGGTCGCTGTTTACGCTAAGGCCGGAGTTCATTTTTTTGATTTATCTGCCAACGCGGATGTAGTAAAAGCAGCACAAAGAGGGATAGATCGGGTGATTGATAAAAAGCATAGAGACGAATATTTTTTAAACGTAAGTGTCGGTATTAAGGGTGATCCTCATGTTAGAAAAGCCGTAATAGATCTAAAAAAATGTGTTGGTTGCGCAGCCTGTTTTCGGGCTTGTTTACATATGGCAATAAAAAAAGCAATTAAAGACGGCAAAACAAAATATATGGTTATTAATGAAAGGTGTATTGGCTGTGGACTTTGTGAAAAAGCGTGCAGATTTGATGCAATAAGTTTTAAACATGAAAAGAAAAATCTAAATACTGTATTGCCGCCCCTTATTAAACTGGGGCTAGCTGCAATTGAGCTGCACGCGATATCGGATGACGAAGAAGAAGCTTTTAAAGAATGGCAAACTATTACTAAACATTTTCCAGGAATTTTGAGTTTGTGTTTGGACCGATCGCATTTAGGTGATGTTTATCTTATTAATAGATTAAAAAGATTTATTGAAGGACGGGGGAATTATACAACTATTATTCAGGCTGACGGTTCGCCGATGAGCGGTTCAAATGATAACTATAATACGACTTTACAAACAATTGCCACGGCCGATGTTGTCCAAAAAGCTAATCTTCCGGTTTGGATACTTATGTCTGGTGGCACTAACAGCAATACGACAAAATTGGCTAAAATGATGGGTGTAAAAGCTCATGGAGTTTCTATTGGTTCCTATGCCCGCAAAATTATAGATCCACTTATTCAGCAGGATAATTTTTTAGAAGATAAAAAAATATTTAATGAAGCATACCTCATTGCTAGGAAATTAGTTAATAAATCTTTAAGATACTTATAGTAGAAAATGATTTCTTTAAAAACAGATAAATGGCAAATTGATAATATTGATGCAATTCTTTTTGATAAAGACGGAACACTTCAGGATGTACATAAATATTGGGGACGAATTATAGAGAAAAGGAGCAAAGAATTGATAAATGTTTTAAAATTAAATCAGTCTTATTACCAAAAATTATGCAAATGGATGGGGTATTCTTTAAAAAATAAAAAGCTGCTAAAAAAAGGGCCAATAGGGCTTGTTTCCAGAGAAGAAGTAATAAAAATATTAGCTGATCTTTTTAAAAAGGAGAACTTAATAGTTTCCGAAGAATTTCTTTCGGAGATTTTCATAAAAGTTCATAAAGACTTTCTAAAGGAAATGAAAAAGTATGTAGAAATTCTTCCCGAGGCTAAAAATTTTATACAAAAATTAAGAACTAAAAAGGTTAAAATGGCGGTAATAACATCTGACAGCATTGCTAACGCTAAAGAATCAGTTAGATTATTGGGGCTAGATGGTTGCTTTGATTTAATAATGGGAAGAGAACATACTACTGCTCCGAAGGTAAGCGGTATACCTGCTCGAATAGCCATTAAGCTTCTCAAGGTCTCGAAAAATAAAACTGTTTGTTTTGGAGACGCGCCAATGGATCTTATTATGGCAAATAAAGCAGGGCTTAAAGTGGGAATAGGAATTGTTAAGGGGCAGACTTCCTATAAAGATTTATTAAGTTATAGCCAATTTGCGATACGCAGTTATAATGAATTAAAAATAATTAAGGAAAAGTAAAACTTATGGGATTTAAAATAATTGATTGCTCAATAAGAGACGGCGGACATATTAATAAATGGCATTTGAGTGAAGAACTGGTTAAAGCTTCCTATTTTGCGGCTTCTAAAGCTCAAGTGGATTATTTTGAAATAGGTTATAAAAACGATGAAAAAATAGCTGGCTTTGGTCCTTTCGGTTACTGCAAAGAAGGTTTTATTTTTTCTCTTTTTAAATCACTTACCGACACAAAATTACTTTACATGATCGATGCAGGAAAATATACAGGCTATTTTATCCCTAAATGCGAAAGAAAATACACGCCTTTTTCGGGGGTTCGTGTTGCCGCTTATCCTTATGAAGGTGAAATTGCCATCAAATTAGTTGAGGATTTGCATAAAAAAGGATATGAGGTGTTTTTACAGCTCATGGCCTGGTCGGAATGGACAAAAAAAGAAGTGGAAGTAATTAAAAAATGGAAGAAGAAAAATATTATAACGGCTGTCAGCTTTGCCGACAGTTTCGGTTCGTTTATTCCGTCTGATATTACTAAACATTTCAGGAAACTTAAGAGTTTGGGCTTTAAAAGTATAGGGTTTCATTCTCACAATAATCTACAAATGGCTTTTGCTAATGCTTTACAAGCAATTAAAGAAGGAGCAAGTGTTATAGATGCTTCAATCTATGGTTTGGGCAGAGGAGCAGGGAATTTACCAGTTGAAATCTTATTAAGTTATCTACAAAGTGAGGGAAATACAAAATACAATGTGGTTCCATACCTTGATGTAATCGAAAGATTTTATCTTAAACTGCACTCAGAATTAAAATGGGGGTATTCTCTAAAAACCCTTTTAAGCGGAGGAAGAAATATCCACCCATACTATGTGTCTGAAATCTTTAAAAACAATAGCTATACGGTTGAGGAAATATGGAATGCTTTGGACTATATAAAACAGAATTGTCCGATATCTTTTAATGAGGAAAAGCTGAAATCTGCGCTACAGCAAAGGTTTTATACGCCAACGGCACTAGATGCAGCCAAAGTGATTAAAGACGTAGAACAACAAGTTAAAATATTTCCTGCCAGAGATGCCTTTTCTTTGAAAAAAATAAATTTTGCCAATAAGCATAAGAATAAAAAATTTCTTGTTATTACTAACGGCAAATCCATTAAAAAATATAAATCAAAAATTGAAAAACTTATACTTAAAGAAAACCCGGTTACTATTGGCTGTAATTATTTGCAGGGTCTTTTTATTCCGGATTATCACATTTTTGTTAGCAAAAAAAGGTTTCTCAAATATATTTCGGATGTTAATAAAAAAAGTATTCTTCTCATCCCAACCTTTTTTGGCCGGGAATTAGTTGAAGAAAATTATAATGGCAAACATGAATATATAGATATTAAATTAACTGATAATCCAAGTTTAACTTCTATAGATAGAATCAGTCAGCAAAATATCTATTTAAATGTTGGGGTCTCAGCAATTTTAACTGCTCTGCAGATGGGAGCGAAAGAAATAATGATAGTTGGCATGGATGGCTATCGTGATGAAAAAACAAAAGAAATAGCTTATTTTTATAATGAAGACGGCGTTCCTGAAGATAAAAATATTTCTTCCTTGAAGTATGGTAATTTTGTCAAAGAACTTGACAGACTGAGCGATTTTTTACGAGGCAAAGGAATACCTTTTTATATAGTAACGCCAACTTCTCACAAAAGATATTATAAAAATATTTTAAATCTAAAAACTAACTAAATATATGAATAAAACACGTGAGTCTCTAAAACAAAGGCTTAAAAAAGGCGAGTATGTTTTGGGAACCTGGTGTATTTTACCTTCCCCTGAGGTGGTTAATGTCTTAGCTAAGGCTGGTTTGGATTTTGTTTTAATAGATATGGAACACGGGCCGGCAGATTATAAAACAGCCTTAATGATGACTATGGCAGCTCAGGCCGAAGGTTGCGAAGCAATTATCAGAGTTGGTCAAAATAACGAATCAGATGTCCTTAAAGCTTTGGATATTGGCGCAGATGGCGTAATTGTACCTCATATTGAAAATAGTGCCGATAGAAAAAGAGCAATCTCGTATATTAAATACCCGCCAATTGGCGTTAGAGGTTTTTCTCCTTATGCTAGGGCTGGCAGTTATACTTCAAGACCAGGTCATACAATTATTGAAAATAAATTGACAATTAGCGGCATTATAGTAGAAGGGGAGGAAGGCATAAAAAATCTTGATGAAATTATTGACGATAAAAATTTAGATATAGTTTATATTGGAGTTTATGATCTCTCAGCAGTTCTAAAAATCCCGGGTCAGGTCAATAATCCTCAAATACATAAGCTCTTAAAAGAGTGTGTTGGTAAAATCAGGAAAAAAGGCAAAATTGCAGGAGCATTATTTCATTCAAAAGAAGAATTAAGGTTTTTTAAAAAAATTGGGATTCAACTTCTCTGCTATAAGGTTGACACAAGCGTTATCTTTGATAGCTATAATTCTATTGTTAAATTATGATACGACTTTCTGATTACGTTATTGATTTTATAACTAAGCAAAAAGTAAAATATGTTTTTATGGTAGCCGGAGGCGGAGGAATGTATCTTATTGATTCTCTTGGCAGAAATAAAAATATCGAACATGTTTGCAATCACCACGAGCAAGCTTGCGTTATGTCCGCCGAAGGGTATCAAAGAGTAACAGGAAACTTGGGAGTTGCTTTAGTAACAACGGGTCCTGCCGGAACGAATACTATAACAAGTGTTCTTTGTGCGTGGAACGATTCTATTCCTGTTCTAATATTATCAGGTCAGGCCAATTCAAAATTTTTAATCGGGGAGACGGGACTTCGACAGCGGGCAGTCCATGAAGCAGATATTACCAGAATTGTCGAAACTGTTACCAAATATGCCGTTACTGTCAAAGATGAAAAAATAATAAGGTATTATTTGGAAAAAGCAGTTTATCTGGCAAAAAATGGCCGTCCCGGCCCTGTCTGGATCGATATACCTTTAGATATTCAGTCAAAAATGATAGATGAAGATTCGCTTGTTTCCTTTGATCCTCAAAAAGAAATAAAATCTCTTAGCATCAGCACAGAAAAGGCAAATATTAAGAAAACAGCTGTGTTTCTAAAGAATGCCAAAAGACCAATAATTTTAGCCGGTCATGGTATAAGACTATCCGGAATTCAAAAAGAGTTTATCGATTTTATCGAAAAATATAATATTCCGGTGGCGACAACAAAAAACGCTTTTGATCTTATCTATGATTCTCATCCGTTACTTGCTGGTCGGGCTGGGATTAATGGGCAGAGGGCAGGTAATTTTGCTGTTCAGAATTCGGATTTAGTATTATGCTTGGGAACAAGATTGCCTTTTCCTGTAATTGGATACGAAACTAAGCTTTTTGCAAGAGAGGCTAAGAAAATTGTAGTTGATATTGATGATAAACAGTTAAAACATGCTCTTGTGGATATAGATATTAAAATAAACGCTAATCTCAAAGATTTTCTGCCAGTTTTGGATAAAGAACTTAAGGGTAGAAAACCAGACACAAAGGATTGGATATTAAAGTGTCGACACTGGAGAAAAAAATACCCTAATGTTGAGAAATCCTGGAAAGAACAAAAAAAATACGTTAACTCTTATTACTTTTTTGAAACACTTTCCGATGTACTAAGAAATGATGACGTAGTAGTAACAGATCAAGGCGCCTCTTTCTATTCTTCAACTCAAGCCTTTAAATTAAAAAGAGATCAAAGGCTTTTTACTAACGGCGGTTTTTCTCCTATGGGCTATGGTCTTCCGGCAGCTATTGGCGCCTGTTTTGGCAGGGATAAAAAAAGAGTAATCTGCGTTCATGGAGAAGGGGGTTTGGAATTAAATATTCAGGAATTGCAAACAATTATACATTACCAGCTGCCGGTTAAATTATTTGTTTTTAATAATCAGGGTTACTTAAGTATTAAGCATACACAGGTAGCTTTTTTTGGAGGGTTTTTAGTTGGAGCAGATCCAAAAAGCGGACTTTCCTGCGCAGATGCTGTTAAAGTAGGCAAAGCATACGGATTTAAAACCATGAGCATTAAAAATCACAAAAACCTAAAACAAAAAATTAAAAAATCCATATCAACTCGGGGACCAATATTAATTGAGGTAATACTTGATCCTATGCAGCTATTTTTGCCAAAGGTTACATCAGAAAGAAAGCCGGACGGAAGATTAGTTTCTAAGCCTCTTGAAGATATGTATCCGTTTTTGGATAGAAATGAATTCAAAAAAGAAATGATTATAAAGCCAATAGAGGAATAATAATGCATCCAATTATTGAAGAAGATATTAAAAATATAATTTCGGAAATTCAAAATGATATACATAAGTTAGAAGGCAGAAACATATTAATAACTGGTGCCTCTGGTATGCTCCCCAGCTATCTGGTGTATACGTTAATATATCTTAATAAGCATTTATTCAAAAAACCCGCAAAACTGTACTTGATGATAAGAAACAACAAAAAGTTTGGAAGAGATAAAAATGTTCATTACGTTAAAACAGATATATCTAAAAAATCGCCTAAAATAAAAAACATTCATTACGTAATTCATGCGGCTTCTAAGGCAGCGCCCAAACTGTACATAGACAACATGATAGATACTTTAAATACGAATATATTGGGACTGTACAATATTTTAAAAATTTGTGATAAAAACTTAAAAAGCATGCTGTTTTTTAGTGCCGGTGAAATATATGGAACAACAGACGGCATTGATCCTGTTGACGAAAAATATATTGGTCCGACTGACCATTTAAATAAAAGATCCTGCTATGTTGAGGCAAAAAGAGCTTGCGAGACAATTTGCATGAATTATTTTTGGGAACAGAATCTTCCAGTGAAAATTGTCCGGATATTTCATACATTCGGACCGGGACTTAACTTAAATGACGGCCGGGTATTTAGCGATTTTGTAAAATTTGGTTTGGAAAAAAAAGACATATGCATACTTGGAGATAAAAATTTGCGTCGTGCCTTTTTGTATATTAAAGATGCAACCATCATGTTTTTAAAAATTCTTTTATCAGATAAAAACGGTGAAGTTTATAATATTTCAAGTGACCAAAATATAATTTCAGTTAATACGCTTGCTAAAATAGTATGTAAGTCTTTTAACAAAAGGTATGCGAAAAAACTAAAAGTTGTGGAACATAATAAAAAAATTGATTATTATAAGCATGCTGCTAAAGCGATTATCCCCAATGTAAATAAATTTAAAAGAGATTTTTTATACGTTCCTTCAACCAATATCGAAGAAATGGTTTCAAGGACGATAGATTTTTATCTGAAATGAACAACAGTATCGGTAAAGTAATACATAATTATTATAAGGAAAATTTTTCTAAAAGAAAATTTATTCCGGGGGTGTCCGCTGTGCCTGTGTCTGGTAAAGTATTTGATGAGGACGAATTAACAAATGGAATAAATGCAGTACTTGATGGTTGGTGGACGGAAGGCAGATTCGCTAAAGAGTTTGAGAAAAATTTTTCAAGGTATCTTAATGTCAGATATGTGTCATTAGTTAATTCCGGATCATCCGCAAACCTTGTTGCTTTATCGGCTCTTACATCAGAAATATTAAAAGAAAGAGCATTAAGGCCGGGGGACGAGGTTATAACTACGGCTGTTGGGTTTCCTACAACTGTAAATCCGATAATACAAAACAAATGCGTACCCGTTTTTGTTGATGTTGATACCTCTACTCATAATGTAATACCTAGTCAGCTAGAAAAAGCAGTAACCAAAAAAACAAAAGCTGTTGTTCTTGCGCACACTTTAGGGAATCCGTTTAATTTAAAAGAAGTTTTAAGAATTGTAGAAAAGCATAATTTATGGCTAATTGAGGACTGTTGCGATGCTTTGGGTTCAACATATAATAATAAATTAGCTGGCACATTTGGAGATATCGCTACTTTTTCTTTTTATCCTGCTCATCAGATAACCATGGGAGAAGGAGGAGCGATTATTACCAACAACCCTTTTCTTCATAGATCAATAAAGCAATTTAGAGATTGGGGTAGGGATTGCTGGTGTGATACAGGACAGGATGATACCTGCGGAAAAAGATTTATGTGGAAAATTGGGGAAGTGCCGTTAGGCTATGATCATAAATATATTTATTCTCAAATTGGCTATAACTTAAAGTTGACTGACTTTCAAGCAGCTATTGGGGTTGCCCAATTAAAAAAATTGCCTAAATTTATTTTAAAAAGAAAAGCTAATTTTATTAAACTTTATGAAGGACTTAAAAAATATGAAAAGTATTTTATTCTGCCTGAAAAGTTAAATAAATCTGATCCCTGTTGGTTCGGGTTTATGATAGTTGTACGTGATAAAACACCTTTTTCAAAACTTGATCTGGTTAAATTTTTAGAGTCAAAAAAGATAGCAACAAGGGGTCTTTTTGGGGGAAATTTACTTAGGCACCCAGCTTATAAAAATATAAAATGCAGAAAAATAGGGAAACTTTTAAATTCCGATAAAATAATGAATGACGGTTTTTGGATTGGTGTATATCCGGGTATTAACGATGAAATGATAAAGCATATCCTTACTCAATTCAAAGAATTCATTTCTCAATATGAATAAAAAAGAAAAATTAAAACTAAGTATATGTATGCCTACCTATAATGGAGCAGATACCATTGCCGCGACATTAAAAAGCATATTGGTGCAAAATTATCAAAACTTTGAAATTATTGTAAATGATGATGGGTCAACTGACCATACGGAAAAAGCGGTGAAATCTTTTAAAGATAAACGCATAAAATTTTCTAGAAATAAAAAAAATTTGGGATATGGAGATAATCTAAATACGTTTAAATCAAAAATTACCGGAGATATTATGATTTTTATGGCTCAAGATGATCTTTTGTTAAAAGATGCTCTGTTAAAGATTGCTAATGGGTTTTTAGCAGATGATGATATTGGTGTAGTGGCCCGGCCATTTTACCAGTTCGAACATGACCCGACAATTCCTGTACGGTATTGGCCGCCTCCAAGTACAAAAAAAGATACGATAATAACAATTAATGATAAAAAAGAATTAATAGAAGCAGTTATACGTTCCGCGTACCTTATATCTTGTATTTGTTTGCGGGCAAAGTTTATTGATAGACTATTTACCAGTCATGTATTTACGTCTCAATCATATCCATATTGGTCAATTTTTAAAAAGCATAAAGTGTTGTTTTTAAAAGATTATATTGTTGCCGTTGGTATTTATCAGAGCCAGTGCCGGTATAAACCAAGCATTTATGAACCTTCCCCCGTTGCTACATGGATAGAAGTATTTAACGTAATCTTGCCGGAAAAAAAATATGACAAAGTACGGAAAATTTGCCATGATTACGTCGCGCAAAATTATGTGGGACTTGTTCAGATTAAAAATTGGGCAAGGACACAAGATTTACTGGAAGAAATATATATGCATATTAAATATCGAAAAGCGAGTTTAATCGATAAAAGGTTTTGGATATATACTCTTATTTGTCTTTTTACACCAAGTATTATCCTTAGAAAAGCTGTTGATGTATATAAAAGCAGAATATTATCCAAATCTATTTCTACTAAAATTCATATAGAATTAGCAAAATAATAGTATGTCAAAAGCGCAAGACGTATTTGGACCATTTTTAAGTTTTTTTTTCAATTTATATACAAAGTTTCTAGAAAGAAAATTTAAAAGCATGGGTAAAGGATGCAGTATTCGTCCAATTTTAAATACTACTAATCCTCAGAATATATCCTTGGGAGATGATGTTTCTATTGGTATTTTGTGTTGGATTGCAACAAATACGTCTCTTCATAAAAAACCTAAACTTATCATTGGTAACAGAGTGCATATTGGTGCTTATGCAATGATTATTGCGGCAAATGAAATATATATTGGGAATAATGTATTGTTGTCAGAAAGAGTAACCATATTGGACCATGTGCATGATTATACAGATGTAGAAAAAGCCGTTATAGACCAGCCAATAGCGGGTAAAGGAAAAATTATAATAGAAAATGATTGTTTTATTGGTATAAATAGTGTAATTATGGGAGGAATAAAAATTGGAAAACATGCTGTAATTGGAGCAAATTCGGTAGTTACTCATGACGTCCCCTCTTATGCCGTTGTGGCCGGCTCCCCTGCAAAAGTGATTAAAAGATATGATAAAAAAAAGAAGAAATGGACTCGAGTATAAAATTTATGAATAAAAAATCTCTAAAATTTGAGGAAGCATATTTTAAAGGAAAAAAAAGTACTTATACAGCAGCTTATGATTACAAAGCGGGAAATATTGCTATGGTCTATAAAGAAAGAGCATTGGAAATTTTACAAAAGTACGTTTCTAAAAATGCAAAAATTCTAGACGCAGGATGCGCGTTTGGAGATTTACTTGCATTACTTGATGAGAATAATTTTACGACATATGGCATCGATATTTCCCAGTATGCGCTCAATCGAGCAAAAAAAATAACAAAAGCGCAATTAATTTTAGGGAATTTGAATAAGAAATTACCCTATAAAGACAACTTTTTTGATGCCGTATTTGTGCTCGATGTTATCGAACATTTAGAATCCCCATATCAGTTTCTTCTTGAAATGCAAAGAGTGCTGAAAAAAGGAGGAATTTTATTTGTTCAGACCCCGAACATCAATTCTATATTTGAAAGATTTGCAAAAGAAAAATGGTTTGCTTATACGGACCAAACACATTTGTATCTTTTTAATAGGAAAAGTTTGCGGTTTATTCTTGAAAAATCGGGGTTTACTGTTTTATATAATCAAACAATATCAGTTCCTTTCCCTTTTGTAATACGTTCTTTAGTAAAAAATACAGATATAGGAGGAAATTTATGGGTAGTGTCTCAAAAAGTGTAGATAAAAAAAAATTACGGATAGGGGTAAATATACGTATATACGAAACAAAACCATCAGGCATTCAAAACTTTATTCGCTCTCTCTTTCTCGAACTAATAAAAACTTATCCAGAGCATCGATTTATATTTTTTTCAACTGGTAAAAAGAAACTGGAGGAGACGGCTACATACATTAATTCTAATTCATTTTTGCTATCTTCTTTAAAGAAAATAAATCCGCTACTTGTAAATTTTTTTTTTGATAACCTGTATATCCTGAAACTTCTTTTTCGACAAAAATTAAACATTTTTATTGGACCAAGTTACATAGTGCCCCTTATAAAACTAAAGAATGTAAAATATATCGCAATAATTTATGATCTTAGCTATTTAACATATAAACATAATCCTTTCAATTTATATTTAAATCTGGTGATGTATATGAAACTTTTTATGCCTTTTATTTTAAAACGAGCAGATAACATTATTGTTCCTTCTTTATATGTGAAACAAATGATCAAAAATAAATATAATACAAATGACGATAAAATAGTAGTAATTTATGGAGGACGAGACGAATATTTTTATAAAATTAAAGAAGAGAAAGAATTTAATGCGTTAAGAAAAAAATACGGAATTTCTCAAAATTATTGCTTTACGAATGCGACAAATCATGAAAGAAAAAATATCCATGGTCTGATAGATGCTTTTTCAAAAATTGATAAAATTTCTGAATTTCAATTAATTATCACGGGATTATTACCAGAAAGCGCAATAGTTGAGCTAAAAAAATATATTCATCGTCTTAACCTTGATAAAAAAGTAAAATTTTTAGGATTTGTTACCAAAGGGGAATTAAGAACTCTTTATTCCAATGCCAAAATTTTTATATTTCCATCATTTGAAGAAGGCTTTGGACTCCCCGTGTTAGAATCTGCGTCTTGCGGGTGTCTTCCTATCTGTTCAAACACGGGATCTTTACCCGAAATAATAGGAAACAAGAAACTTCTTTTTAATCCAAGAGATATAAACAGTATTGTACAAAAAATTAATGAGGTGCTCCTATTAAATCAATTTAATTATAATACAGAGTTGGCAATTGTACAAAAACATACCAATAAATTTACATGGCAAAAAGCTGCAAAAGAATATAATTACCTATTTCAAAGAATGATGAGTAAAAATATATGACACAATTAAAAATATTAATTTATGACACCAATTTTGTAAAAGGAGTACCTAGAGTAATCCTAATCATAAAAATTAAATACTGGCAAAAAATGGGATGTAAAATAACAATCTTCTGTACAAAAGAAGGAGAAGAATTTTATAGAACAGTACTAAAGAATATTGACTATATTACGATAGATTATTATTATAAAATAAGAGGGCCTCTTTCGATTCCATGGGAATACACTAAAGTTGAATATCTGGCTTTAAAAAATATAATAAAAATAATTGGTAAATTTGACGTTATATATTCTCAATCTTCGATAATCGATTTTTTATTCTTTCCATGGATTCTTAAATTTTTTGATAAGAAAATAAAATGGTTTATAATGGTAGATAATATCGTTCCTACTCCGGGTAAACGTCCTGGCCCCTACTTACAGAAACTTATACCTTATCTGGCTTTTCTTTTAGGGGATATTTTTCTTAAAAGAGCGGATGGAATATTTATATTGACAGATCCTTTAAAAAAACACTATGGAAAATTAAAGATGAAAAATGTAACAAAAACTAACGATGGTTATGGAATTGAAATCGAATTATTTAAAGGTGCAATTCCGGATAAGACTCCACGGGTTAATGCATTATTTTGTGGAAGATTACATATAGCTAAAGGAATTTTTGATCTTGTGGAAGTAGCAAACATTGTAACAAAAAGCAAACCTGATTTTACCATGGGCATACTAGGAAACGGAGATCAGTACACTAAAGATCAATTTTTAAAAAAAATTAAAGAATACAATCTTGAAAAAAAATTTCTCCATTTTGGATTTATAATCGATAAAAGAAAAGGTGATATTTACCGGAATTGTGATTTTTATATCTCACTAAGTTATGATGAAAGTTTTGGTCATTCTATTCTTGAGGCGCTTGCTTGTAATAAGATTGTAATTGCTTACGATTTACCTGTCTATCACGATGTATTTTCAAAATATATAAAAAATGGTCAATTATTTTTATTTAAAAAGCAGGATTATAAGGCAATTGCCAATTTCATTTTAAATTTAGACATAAAAAATTTACATTTTAATAATAATCTTAATGATTATACATGGGATAATATTGTAAAAAATGAATTGGAAAGTATGATAAAAAGTATAGGCTGAAAAATAAACTATGAAAATTTTAGTAACAGGTGGAGCCGGATTTATTGGTTCCAATATTGTAGACACGTATATTGAACTCGGACATGATGTTTTAATAATTGATAATTTATCTTCAGGGAAAAAAGAAAATATTAATCCCAAGGCTAAGTTTTTTAAGGCTGATATTAGAAATGCTCATGCAATAAAAACTATTTTTGCTAAGGAAAAACCGGATATCTTAAATCATCACGCTGCACAAATAAACTTAAGAAAATCGATCTCAGACCCTGTTTTTGATGCAGATGTAAATATCGTAGGATTATTAAATTTATTAGAAGCAGGCATAAAAAATAATCTTAAAAAAGTTATTTTTGCGTCTTCCGGCGGAGCAATTTATGGAGAGGCGAAAATTTTACCTACACCCGAAAATTATGAACCAAAACAGCCGCTTTCACCGTATGGCATTACAAAGATGATGTCAGAATATTATTTAAATTATTATTTTAATAATTATGGTTTACATTTTGCAATTTTGCGTTATTCAAATGTTTATGGTCCTCGCCAGGATCCTTTTGGTGAAGGAGGCGTAGTGGCAATTTTTACTCAGAAACTATTAAAACAAAAGAAGCCAGTTATAAATGGAGATGGTAAGCAAACCCGGGATTTTGTCTACGTTAAAGATGTTGTTGAAGCGAATGTTTTAGCTTTAAATAAAAATGTAAATACAGCAATTAATATAGCAACCGGGGTTGAGACTTCGGTAAACAAACTTTGTAATCTTTTATCTAATAAAACAAATACTTTTTTTTCTGAAATTCATGGATCATCTAAATTGGGAGATCAACAAAAAAGTGTTTTGGATATTGCTTCAGCTAGAAAAATTCTTGGTTGGAGACCAAGGACATCGTTAAATAAAGGCTTAAATCAAACAATTAATTTCTTTAGAATTTGATATAATTCTTATGATTGAGGAAAACATTATGCACGATAAACTAATTTCATATATAAAAAAGAAAGGATATGCCATAACAGAGGAAATTAAGACTGAGGTGGATTACCTTGTGCAAATGATAGAAGCACAAGAAATGTCTGATATAGCTCCTGTTTTAAAATGGCTGGAGAAAAAAAGAAAATCACCTTCTATTTCGGTAAAGGAAATGGGCATAAAAGATCTAGGCAATTGGCATATAGACTCAAAAACAGGAAATATCGGTCATAAGTCTCGAAAGTTTTTTACTATGATTGGTATTACCGTATCGGAAGCAAAAGGGAGAGAAGTACTTTCCTGGGATCAACCAATGATAAAACAAAACGAATGCGGCATTCTAGGTATTTTGCGGCAAAAAAGAAAAGGAATAATGCAATATCTTATGTACGCCAAATGCGAACCGGGGAGTGTGGTAAATCCTCAATTATCTCCAACTTTGCAGGCTACCTTTAGTAATCTTGGAATGGCTCATGGGGGTAATAAACCTCTATTTTCTGAGTATTTTGAAAATGGCGGGAAAGGCAAAGTAATTGTAGACGTAGAACATATTGAAGATCCAAGCAGATTTTATCTTAAAACAAATCGTTGTATGATTGTGGAAGTTCCGGAAAACGAAAAGATTCGTAAAACATCCGACTTTGTATGGCTTACGCTTCCCCAGATAAAAAAACTTCTAAAAGTTGATCGAGCAGTAAATGCTTTGGCCAGAGCCGTATTTGGAAGTTTATAAAATAATTGTTTTTATCGAATTTCTTCAACAAATACTCTTCTTTTTTCTGAGGATGAAATTCTAATTGCTTCTAATACTTTTGCTTGAGAAAGTATTTTTTCATATATCGAGCTTATTTTTTTAGGATTACTCTGTGTAACTGTATTACAAAAGTCCTGGAAAAGTAATACAAAATGGTCTGCAGCTGGTGCATCAATTGATTCTATTGATTCTTGCAAATTTTCATTTCTCAAAAGTTGTATTTCAGGTTTCATATCAGAAGGAATTGCATATGCTCTTTTTACCTTAATTAATCCTTTGTTACCCCAGAGAGAATAATTATTTTGATACGTTGAATCAAGACTAAAAGCAATATGGGCAACTCTTTCATTATTAAATCCAAGTTGTGCTATTCCTTTCATATCTATACCCTTTTCTGTCTCATATAATAATGTTGCATCTACCCAAATTGGTTCACTCTGCAACATTTTTCTTGCCATAAACACAGGATATGCGCCTTGTTCAGATAATGCGCTTCCACCAAGGTTTTTATTATAACGAAAACTTATGGGACTCATTAATGGAATACCATAATTTCCATTAAATATAAATGGTTTTCCAATTTCTCCATTTTCGATAAGTGATAGGACTTTTTGGTGCTGTGGATGAAAGTCACACATGAAATCCTCATAAAGCACGATATTGGCTCGTTTACATGTATTGATAATTTCTTTTGCCGACTGAAAATCAGTTGTTAATGATTTTTCGGATAAAACATGTTTTCCCATTTTTGCGGCTTTAAGAATCCACTCTTTATGAAGACCAATAGGTAATGGAATATATACCGCATCTACATTAAAATTATTTAAAAGTGAATCATACAATTGATAAGTAGGAATATTAAAAAGCGATGCGTACACTTTTGCTTTTTCTATATCTCGACTAGCAATGCTTATAACCTCAGCGTTATCAATGGATTGAAAAGCTTTAATTGTAGATTTCTTTGCTATGTTTGCGCATCCAAGTATCCCAATTCTTACCTTTTTGTTCATAATTCTTGTTTACTCCTCAATAATAGTATATTATATGCAATAATTAATAGTTATACATGAGCATTTTTACTTTAAAACGGGACACATTAGAGCGTCCTTCTGTTTTTGGGGAGGGAGATACATTATTTCGATATAATTTTGCTTCTAAATATATAAAAAATAAAAAAGTATTAGATATTGGAACCGGATATGGAGATGGTGCACACTACCTTTTTATTAAAGGAGCAAAAGAAGTTATTGGCATAGATAACTCAAAAATGGCAATTATGGAAGCGAAAAAAAAGTTTCCTCAAAAAAAATTAGTTTTTGAAATTATGGATGCTCTGCAATTAAGGTTTCCAAAAAATTATTTTGATGTAGTAGTTGCTTTTGAAATTTTAGAGCATTTACCAACCAAAAAACATAAGGTATTTTTGGAAAATATTAAATCTGTTTTAAAAAAAACGGTTTTGTAACTTTTATCAACGCCTAATAAACTTATTTATTCTCCAAATAGAAAAAAACCAAATAACCCTTACCATATAAAAGAATTTTTACCAACAGAGCTAGAAATATTCTTGAAAAACTATTTTTCTAAAGTAGATATAAGAGGGATAAAAATTATTAATAAACAACATATTGCACGCTATAATGAAGTAGGAAAAGAATTCCGTCATAAAATATTAGCTATTATCGGCAGATTTAAAATAGTCCGCGAACTGGCAGGATTTATCCCAAAAAGTAAAAGAATTAAAATAACAGGGGAGAATAAGTTTCCTAGGTTAACAATTAATGATTTCAAAATCTACCGTGACAAAATAAAACGTGATACATGTATCACACTCATGGCGACAATGAAAAGATAATCTTTTATCCATTACTTATAATTCCTATTATAATTCCATTGCCGTTTTGAAAAGGCTTATTGAACAAATCTAGATTGGTTTTATTCAGCTTCGACTCTTTCCATAAATTATCTTTAGATATTCGTTTAAGATAATATTTTTCATTAAGGTTTAATTTTTCATGAATAATAAGATCGTCCATATTAGAGTTATATCCTAACGGTACTGTAAAAATAATTTTCCCATTACTAGACAATATACTTCTTAAATTATTTAAGGCTTGAATAATTTTCATTTTGTCTTTTTTAGGTTCGTCCCAACCGACATGTTCTAAGGTAGAAATGCTAACAATATAATCGTATTTTTTCTTTGGTTTATATGTTAGTATATCTTCGTTAATTACAGACACTCCCTTTTCGTATTTATCAACTACGTCATGGTTAATAGGAAAATAATGAGACAAAACATTACCGATCTCGAGAATATTTGTAGATTTTTTATCCTTAATTATATCCCAAATTATGGGGAGTTCTACTATTCTTTCATTTCTCCAGGTGTGATTATACGCATGGATAAAGTATTT
>Ga0209542_10005997_pt1 | contig 23926 bp, 29 predicted proteins | sample RifCSPhighO2_01_FD_184028 | JGI IMG/M metagenome (GOLD analysis project Ga0209542, IMG submission 184028) | Soil microbial communities from Rifle, Colorado - Rifle CSP2_plank highO2_0.1 (SPAdes) (version 2) | ecosystem: Environmental > Terrestrial > Deep subsurface > Rock core/Sediment ...
GCCTTCTTCCTGAAGAATAACCAGTTTTTAAGCCCTGCCCTTTTAAACCTGATTAGGCAGTAAATGCCTTTCAGCTTATCCCCTTTCAGCTCAAATTCCAGCTTGTCTTCCTTCCTTTCCCCAAGCCTGAATGCGCCTTTGTCCCATATCTTTACAGTGCCTGCTCCATACTGGCCTTCTGGTATCTCACCTTCAAAGTTTATGTAAGAGAGCGCATGGTCATCGACCTGCACAGCAAGCCTCTTTTCTCCCTCTTTCTTTGACGGCTCTTTTGGCACTGCCCATGACTTGAGAACTCCATCAAGCTCTAAACGAAAATCCCAATGCAGATGGGACGCATGATGCTCATGTATCACAAAGCGCGGCATGATAGAGCGTAAGCAAAGGAGATATAAATAATTTTGGCATAATATTAATAAACATTCAGCACATTCAATAGTTATGGCAGTCCGCCAGAAAGAATGGAGAAACTTCGCAAGATTATGGGATAATTTTGAGCCTCCAACAAGGCCATCAAGATATGATATTGCTGTATTCAGAAAATATCTAGACCAAAAGATAAAACAGAAAGGCAAGAATACAAAAGTTCTGATTCTCGGTTCTACTCCTGAATTGCGCAGTATTGTGAGCCAAAGAAAGATTACTGCTTATGTAGTAGATTATCATAAAGAGAATTACAGGTCATTGACTAGGCTGAAGGAACACAAAGGCAAAGAGATCCTGATCCAGCAGGACTGGAGAGACCTTAAGCTAAAGGATAAATTTGATCTTGTTTTTGCAGAAGCTTCATTGAACATGCTCAGGAAGGATGAGGTTGGCAAAGTAATCAAAAAAGTCAATGATGCGCTTGAAAAAGATGGATTGTTTGTCAATAAGACATGGATTCTTCTTGAGAAAAAGCTTACTATGGAAGGAATAATGAAGTTATATAGAAGCAAATATAACCATAAGAGATTCAAGTTTGCTCTTCCATTGCACTATTACTCAATAGCATGCAGGAACAGGAAGCAGGCTGCGCCTGTCAAAGAAGAGTACAGAAGGATGAAGAGATTATATGAAAAAGGTATACTGACAAAGAGGGAGTTTGAATCATTCTGCAATCTGGGATATGAAGACTCGGAATTAGAAGTCCACCTTCCTAAAAAGAAAGGCTTTGAAAACACAGCAAAGAAGCATATGAAGATCAAGAAAGTGATATATCCAAAACCTATTGGGCCCAATAAGATACCAATATATGTTCTTGGGAAGAAATGACTCTTTTATTGCTTGTTCTCGCATTTGTTGCAGATTCCTTTCTTCTTCTTTGAAGGCTCTACCCTGAACAGCGCATGAGCGATATATTTATAGCTCCAGCCTTCCAAAGGCACTCTGCAGATTTTGCATCTCTTTGTCATCTTTTCACCTTCATAACATAAATAGGGACATTCTTTCTCCAGAGATCTGTGCTTCTCTCTTCTTTGATTATCTTAAAATAGTTATCTACCTTTTTATCAAAATCCTTTTTCATGAGCATTGAGGCGCAAAGACCGGCAGTCTTGTTTGGCCTTTGAAATTCAAGGTCCTTTGCTTCTGCATCATTTAAAATGCCTTTGTGATGAAGCTCTTCAATGCCCGGCACATATTTGCTGAAATCAACATGCATCTTCTTCCAGTTCCAGAAATATCTGAACATGTCAAGCCCTTTCACCTGATAAAAATCTTCTCCTTTGTGTTTTTTTCTGAAGTCTGCCACTATCCTTTTTATGTCGGCTTTTTTCCTATCCTCTGGATACCATACTCCGTGCCTATGGACAAAGAAGCCATTATCCTTAAGATGAGTGCTCACTGCTTTAAGGAAAGGATTGTATTTCTTTACTGGAATCATATTTATTGCCCAGTCCCCAACAATAAGGTCAAACCTCAAATGTGTTCTTAGCTTTATCCAGTCAGAATGGATCAGTTTCTCACTGCTTGCTGCTTCCTTCTTCCTTTTCATAAGCTTTCTAAGTTCCAAGAAATTCTCTTTTGAGATGTCGGCACAATAGGTATCTAGACTGTGCTTTTGAGCAAGGTCCCTAAATTCTGGCGTTGAGCCAAGGATGAGGATTCTGCCATGCTTCCTGGAAGCTTTCCTAAAGTATCTCTCAAACACAGTAAGTTCAGACTTAGAAGGCCTTGCATAAGGCTTGTATTTCTTCCAATGCTTTGCCATGCCGAGAGTCCATGTTCTCTTGTGTTTTTTGGGCATTATACAAAATCAGGAATAAAGTTTATTTAAATATTTTCTGCTGTCAGCTCACATGTATCTCCGCAATGTCTCCGTCAACCAGCTTATGGTTCAGCATGAACTTCTGGCCAGGGAATTTTGCAGATTTCCCCCAAACTCTCGCAAACCTGAACTTTGCCACAAAATCCTTGTGCAGCTTGCTGCACATGTCCTCTACTGTCGCCCCTTTCTTCATTATCAGCGGAACATCAAGGTCTGCTTTCTTGCCTGATTCCTTGCAGTATACCCTCATGAAATTGAGCTTGTCAAAGATCATCTTCTTAAGCTCCTCTATGCCGATCTTCTTCTCGCCAGATATGAGGATGTCAGGCTTTATCTTCCTCCTGAGCTCTTCGAGCTTCTTATCGCTCACCATATCTATCTTGTTGAGGACAACCAAAGAAGGGATATAGACCTTGTTTGCCTCAATCACATCAATGATCTGGTCTATAGTTATGTCCTCTCTTATAACAACATCAGCATTGTGGATCCTGAACTCCTTGAGCACATCAGTTATGATTGTGAAGTCAGTCTTTGTGAGCTTCACTGTCGATGCTATGTCAATGCCTCCTCTTGGCTTCTTCACTATCTTCACATCAGGAAGCCTCTGGTCAAGTCTTAGGCCGGAATCGTATATCTCATTCTGCAGGACCTTTAGATGGCCGGGATAGTTTACATCGATCAGTATCACTGCAAGGTCAGCTGTCCTCATCACAGCAAGGACTTCTGTGCCCCTGCCCCTGCCTGATGCAGCTCCATGCACGATTCCAGGCACATCAAGGACCTGTATCTTCGCGTGGTTGTACTCAAGCAGCCCTGGAATGCATGTGAGGGTCGTGAATGCATAGGCACCTACAGCTGACTTGGTCTTTGTCATTGCGTTTAGAAGCGTTGATTTTCCTACAGAAGGGAATCCGACAAGTATCACTGTCGCATCGCCGGACTTCTTTACTGAATATCCCTCGCCTTTCTTGCCGCCTGACCTCCTCTGTATCTGGGCTTCCTTTAGCCTCGCAAGCTGGGCCTTGTACAGGCCTATGGCATTCTGGGTCTTCTTGTTGTACTTTGTCTTGGAGATCCTATCTTCAAGCTCCTTTATCTTCTCGTCATAAGATGGCATGAACCAAAAGAGAAAATGAGTGTATTTAAAGGTTGCTGTGGTTAGAATGGTTTAAAGTAGTTTAAGGATGTATTTATCCAGCACGAAGACAGCAGGGCTGGTTATCTGGTCTTTTCTCTTCATCAGCTCTTTCAGCTGCTGTCTGCTGAAATACTTTATCTCTTCAAGAGCGCTCCTGTCTATCTTTAAATCTTCTAATGGTATGTCTTTTCTCACAAGGAATGTGGTTGCAAATCTGCGGTTTATCCTTCCTGGCTTGCTGCTCTCAAACCTATCAAAGCCTATCTTTGAGAAGTCTCCTGGACTTAATTTTATACCAATCTCCTCCTCTGTCTCCCTCTGCGCTGCTTCAATATAGCTCTCTTCAGGGGCGAAGTGGCACCCCACAGAGTGATCCCATTTATGACTGTCTGCCCTTTTCTGAAGAAGAACCTGTTTTTTGGGGTTGATTATATAAACAAAACATTCCCTATGGAGCAATCCTTTTGTATGGACATCTCTTCTTTTGGCCTTCCCCATGATCTCATCTTTATCATCCACCACAGCAATTACTTCATCTGCGCTTGTCGTGAAATCTCCCATAATAACACATTATCCATGAGATATAAATATTTTCTGGAAAAGGATTAGATTATTTGTTTGGGTCCTTTGGGAGTCATATCCACTCTCTTCTCTTGAAAAAGATATAAAGCATGATTATGGACAGCACCATCAGGCCAAGGGCAAAAGGATAGCCAAGCCTCCACTGGGTTTCAGGAAGATACCTGAAGTTCATGCCGTAGATTCCTGAAATCAGTGTTGGAACCAGAATGAGAGCTGCGTATCCTGAGAGCCTCTTTATTATGTTGTTCATATTGTTTGACAGGATTGTCAGGTAAGTCTCAAGCACGCCAGTGAGGATCTCCCTGTTGGTGTCTCCTACATCAATCAGCTGCACAATGTCATAATAGATGTCCCTGAATCTCTCTGTCTCATTCTTTGTCATCTTCGCCAGATATCCCTTCTCTACGCCTGTGACCACATCCCTGTTGGCTAAAAGAGCTTTGTGGAACAGAATGAATATCTTCTTTATGTTGAATATCTCCTGGGTTGAGAAACTGGTGGTCTTTGCTTCGTTCTTGATGATCTGCCGCTCTATGCTGTCCACATTCTCCTCAAGATGCTCAAAGAAATCAAAGAAATCAGAGATAAGCGCGTCAATAAAATAGTGCAGGAATGAGACAGAAGAGTCCATGACGCTGGGATGATTATGCATATAACTGATTATCTTTTCCTTTGCAGGAAGCTCCTTCTTGTGCAGCGTAAGTATGCCCTGCCTCCCGTATAAGAAGATGAACACAGGAGCGACCCTTATGCTCTTCTCCTTGATAGGATAGCTGAAGACTATCCTTGAATACAGCTCTGTCTCCCTGACATGGGGCCTCTCATTTGGATCGACATACTCAGAAAGCTCAACAACAGGAATGTGCGTCTTTTTTGATATTGCCTCGAGCTCGTCATCTGTAGGATTGAACGCGTCTATCCACACAGTGCCTGCTGCTGTAGAATATCCAAGGCCTGTCTCCTTGAACTCGCCTCTAGCACCTCTTTTTTCAAAAACACTGAGCATAATCCTGTAAAACGTGTTTTTATATATAAAGGTTTTTGTGGGGCCTGCAGGCAAAATTTAAATATGCACAGGGATTATCCTTTCTGATGCACAAAGACATCCTGAAAGAGGCTGATGAAAAGCTGAATAATATAGGAAGGAGAATATCTTTTTTTGCTGTCAATCCTAAGAATGAGTCTAGGGAAAGGAAAAAGTTCTTCTCCCAAAGGGATTATGAACCCCAGTTCACATATGAGAGTTACAGGACCAACATTGACAGCATGATAAAGAAGCTTGATGATATCAGGACAGACAGGACATTGATGGGCAACATATTCAAGAGCAAGAAAGAGGAGCACATCAGCAGGTTTCTCATGCTCAAGCACAGGGGAACTGAAGAGTTTACAGGATTCTCAGCCAAAGTGTACGGAAAGCCGAACAAGCTCCTGGCAAAGAAGGCAAAAAAGCTGCTTTACTCTGGCGAGGAGAAGGCAAGGGAAAGGCTTGATCCAAAAGAGGTCATTGAGATACTGAAGAGCGCGCTTTCAGTGTATGGCTTCAAGTGGGATGTCAGGCAGAAGCTCATGACAGCGCAGGCAGCAGTGAGCCAGTCAAAGAAACAGGTCCTCATAAAGAAAGGGAAGAAATTCTCCAATGATTTCATCAAAAGGCTGATAACCCATGAGATCGGCACTCATGTCCTCAGGTATGAGAACGGGCTTATGCAGCCTTACATGATCTTTGCTTCAGGGCTTCCTGGATATTTTGAGACAGAGGAGGGCCTTGCGGTTGTGAATGAGGAGAAAGCAGGTGTCCTGAGCAGGAGAATCCTGAAGGTCTATGCAGCAAGAGCAATTGGCGTGCAGATGGCATCTGATAGCACTTTCAGGGAGGTCTACAATTATATGAGAAGATTCTTCACAAAGGATGACGCCTGGAAGATAGCTGTAAGAGTGAAGAGGGGATTGTCAGACACTTCACAGCCTGGCGGGCTTACAAAGGATCACCTTTATCTTAATGGATACTATAAAGTCAAAAACTATTTAAAAAAGGGCAGTATAACAAAGCTGTATTACGGCAAGGTCGGCCTCAATCAGGTCAGGCTGCTGGACAGGATACCCGGGCTGGCAGAGCCAAAATACCTGCCCAGGATATAATGGAAGTATAAAATGGAGACTGTGATGAAGAAGATTGTGGAAGTCTTGGATAAGATAACAAGGAGGAGATTTATGTACAAACAAGTCATACTTGTGAGGGAGGATCTTCATCTTCCAAAAGGAAAGATGGCTGCGCAGGCAGCTCATGCTTCAGTTGGTGCGCTGATGAAGTCAGAGGAAGAGGGAAAGAAGGAGATGATCTGGAAGTGGAAGAATGAGGGGATGAAGAAGGTTGTGCTGAGGGTGAAGGACTTAGAGGAGCTTAAGGAATACAGGAACAGGGCAGAGGAAAAAGGCCTTGTCTCTGTGATGATAACTGACGCCGGGCTGACTGTCATAAAGAAAGGCACGACAACCTGCCTTGGCATAGGGCCTGATGAGGAAAAGAAGATAGATGAAGTAACTGGCAATCTTGGAGTTTATTAGGTGTTGCTGGCTGGATTCCCATATATAAACCATATATAGGCTTTATTGAAAAAGCATCATCAAAAGGCTTTTAAATAGCGGCCTATAATTTTCTTTCATGGAATATGATGTGATATTTGTTGTTGGAGAGATATTCTTTGACCATCCGCTGTGCGGGACTGCACTACTCAAGAGGCTGCTTGAAAGAGAGGGCTTCTCAGTGGGCATAATAGAGATGCCGACAAAAGAGTCAGATGTGAAGAAGCTCGGCAAGCCAAGGCTTTTCTTCGGAGTGAGCTCTGGAAGCATAGACTCAATGGTCAGGAATTACACGCCCCTGAAAAAACTCAGAAAGGATGACAAGAACCTGGATTATAATGAGACTGTGCCTGACAGGGCAGTCATTGTGTACAGCAACTGGATAAAGAAGAACTTCAGGGATTCTGTGATTGTGCTTGGCGGTGTTGAGGCGACTCTCAGGAGGTTCACGCATTATGATTACTGGGAGAACAGGCTCAGAAGGCCGATATTGTTTGAGTCGAGGGCTGACATCATTGCATATGGCTGCGCTGAGAAGCAGCTGATTGAGATAGCAAAGAGATTAGGGGCAAAGAAGGACATAACAGGCATAAAAGGAACCTGCATCATCAGCAGGGAGATTCCAAAAGGGTTCACAGAGCTTCCGAGCCATGAGGAAGTGACAGGCTCCAAAGAAAGATTCTGCGACATGCAGAACATGCTGAGCAACACAAGGGATCTTTGCCAGAAGCTTGAGAAGAGGTATATTCTCCAGTACCAGAGCCCGTCTTACACTACAAAAGACCTTGATGATTATTACTCCCTTCCATTCAAAAGAGATATCCCAAAGCAGATGCAGGGATTCCAGTTCAGCATAGTGACGCACAGAGGATGCATAGGAGACTGCAACTTCTGCTCACTTACGCTCACATCTGGCAGCAGAATCATCTCAAGATCAGAGAAGTCTATCCTTGATGAGATAAAAAAGCTCACAAAGCATCCTGACTTCACAGGCAACATTGATGATCTCACAAGCCCGAGCGTGAACATGTATGGCATGGACTGCAACATCTGTGAAGGGGACTGCACTGAATGCAGAAAACCTGACAGGTCAAACAAGAGGCTCATATCCCTGCTCCAGAAAGCAAGGAAGATAAAGGGAGTGAAGAAGATATTCATCAGGAGCGGAATAAGGTTTGATCTTGCATCCCCTGAGCTCCTGAAAGAGCTTGCAGAGCACCACATATTTGACACATTGAGGATTGCGCCAGAGCACGTGAACAGGCAGATCCTCAGGATGATGAACAAGGACAAAGGAGACCTTGACAGGTTCATCAAAGATTTCAGCAGGATTGCAGGAAAGAACAGGCTTTCTTTCTATTTCATGACAGCGCATCCAGGCTCCTCAATGAAAGAGGCAAAAGAGCTTGCAGATGCTGTGTCAAAGCTCAGGAATGCAGAGAGCATACAGGTCTTCACCCCGACGCCGATGACAGTCTCAACATGCATGTATTACACAGGCCTTGATCCAAAGACAAAGAAAAAGGTCTATGTCCCTTACACCTATGCTGAGAAGAAGAATCAGAAAAGAATAGTGACAAGCAGGCTCAGGCTGCTGCCAAAGAAAAGATGATCATATTACAATCCTGATCTTGTCTCCGTCCTTCAGCCTTAATCTCTCCCTAAGATAATATGGGGCAATTATTTCCAGGATATCATCGCCATGCACTGTCCTGAAAGGCCTGATCACTGCCGCTATAATCTGCTGGTTGTTGTGCTCGAGCTTTGCCTTTGCGCATTTCAGGCCTCCAAAGCTTCTCTTCTTTGTCCTGAAACCTTCAATGAGTATGAATTCAGAAAGATTCTGGAGCTCCCTGCCTGTCTTTGAGTCTACTTTCAGGTTCAGCGTCCCTGAGTAAGGCACAAAATTAAGCTTTTCCTTGAACTGCTTCCTGTATCCCTTCAGGCCAATGTAATACCTTCCCTCGCCAATCCCGCTCACAAGCTCTCCTGCAATGCTCAGCTTCTTCCTTGAGAATATCCTGTTGAGATCTGAATATCTTTTCTGCAGAAGATCCAGGCCTTTCTTCTCTATCAACACAACCTGGCCGTCAATGAATACTTTCCTTGACACCAGCCCCTCTTTCTCCATGTCCTTCATTATCCTTGACGCAGACTGCTGGCTGAGGCCGATCATGCCCGCAAGCCTTGAAGTGGAAATCTTCACCTCATCATTTAGGCCCTGCTTCGCTATCTCTATGAGAACATCGAGATACCTGGATTTGGATAGCGACTCATTCTCCCCCATGCTACCCATAAATGAGTAATTACTTAAAAAGGTTGCGGAGGGAAAGGGAATAAAAACAAAGAAGAACAGCCTATCTGCCTTTCAGTACATCAATCATCGAATAGGCCTTGCCTTTGTTCCCTTCTTTGACTCTTGCATCAAGGAATCTTACAGCATCCAGTGCTCCAAGAGCATAAGGCTTTCTGCCGTTGATGTTGTGGGTTATGATGACGCCTCCGTCTTCGCTGAAACCGAACATGAAGAACAAAGTCTTGTCATCTGATTCAAATGTCATTGCATTGTATATTTTTCCCTCATAGGGCACCTCTCCACGGCCTCGCCTCAGGCCATCAAATGCCGACAAACCTGTAGGGAAGTATAATTCTGGGTCAGCAAGAGTGATGGCGCTCTTGACGCCTCTGCCTGAAAATGTTAGCACATAGGTATGCCATCCATGGCCTTTGAGATACTGCTCTGGAACGCCCATCTTTAGCTGTGCAGGAACATCCCTCATCATCGTCTTTTCGATCTGCGAGATATTATAATCTATCCCCAGCTGGTTGAAATATTTTACCATGGCTTTTGCTGTTCCGCTCGTGTCTTTCTTTCCTTTCTGATGGCTCTCTATTACCTCCAATGCATAGCCCTTGAGCAGCCCAGCATTGTTCTTCGCAAACTCTTCAACAGCCCACTGCAAAGCTACAATCTGCTTTGCCATGTTCGGAGCGATGAGTGCTGATGTCTCGCTGCTCGCAACTATGTCCTCTATCCTTTTCCTATCCTCTGGTTTCATTGTCGTTCCCATGACAAAAGGTCTGCCGTGCCTGCAATATAATTCTGCATTGCCAACAGCCGACTCAGGCCATGTGAAATCCATTATTATGGCTCCGCTATCTTTGCTGGCCTCCAACAATGCCTCATGCATTCCTTTTTCTATTACTTTGATGTCAGGTATGAATCTACCACTTTGCGCAGGAACCTTGAAAAAACCATACTCAAGACCAAGGCCTGCTGTAGCCAGCTCAATATCCTCTGCCTGCGCAGCAGCTGCAACAAACTCGCCTATCATGTTGCCAGGCAATCCTGACGGCAAAATAAGTATTTTTTCCATTTTTATACCTCATCCCTCTTTATTGTTTCTTTATCAAAAGAGCATCCGTAACATGTTGGTGCATGGTGGAGATTCAGAAGAATCCCTTCAGGAGTTATTCTCTTTCCTCTATCTTGGTAAAGGGGATCCATCTCAGCAAGCTGCTCTATTGTGAGGCATTTATGGCCTCTGCAATACACTCCCACATTATTTCCCCCTAGATTAATATTTGATAAGGCTATAAGAGGGCCTGCAACTTCACCAAGCTCCTCTAGATTATATTGATCATTAATCCTGTTACTGTCCATGCCAAGAAGGCACTTGCTTTCCTGCTCTCCGCCACCCATTCAGAAAAGGATTTCTTTTTTCCTTATAAAACTTTTGAAACCGCATTGCCACAAAATGAGGACGAATTCAGCCCTCAATCAGCTCCTGCAGTGCATTGTAAGCTTTGGTAGCATCCTTCTTGTCAACAACAAAGTTCAGCTCCTTGAATGTCGAGACAACCTCAAGGATATTGACTCCATTCCATGCAAGCTTCCTTGTTATTGTGGCTATGACACCCGGCTGGTCAACATATTCCTTTGGGAAGTTCAGTCCGACAATCACAAGGCCTTTCTGGGACCTGACTATCTTCTCTCCTGACAGGGCATTGATTATCTTGTCATGATATTTCTCGTTAGCGATTATTGAAACTTCATAATTCCCCTGGATTATGTTTAGGGTGTCTCCCTTCTCATAATCAACTATCGAATAGATTGATCTCAGCTTGGCAAAGAATGTGGGCGATTTCAGGACTCCTATGTCGCAGATGTTGGTCCTCATGGAGACATCAGACTGATAGTCAAATCTCCTTTTGGGCGCTCTCCTGAGAAGCTTCTCTGAAGCCCTCCTCAATGCCATCACAATCGCGCTGAGCTTCACTTCCTTCTCCAGCTCTTTCTCGACAGCAGGCTTGATCTTCTCTGCGACAGATGCAAAGCTCACAATCTCCTCTATTATCGCCTCCTGCAAAAGGGGCCTTGAGTCAATGATCTTTTCCACGACGTGGCTTATTGTTGGCATATTCTCACCCAGCACAGTCAGATGCAAAAAACATATTTTATCACATTTTGTTATTATAGTAACATTAAGTTAATATACTCATATATAAATATTGCGGTAATCGCAATAGTTTTCAATATTTATAAGAATACAATAAAACACAGGGGGAAGATGAATATGGCAAATGTTGTTGATGGAGCAGAAAAGTTTGAAGGCGCAATGGTGGCAACAGTCACTCCATTTAATAAGAATGGAAGTGTTGATTACCCTGCATTTAAGGAGCATCTTGATTTCCTCATAGAGGTAGGTATACATGCAATTGTTCCATGCGGAACAACAGGAGAGAGCTCTGGAATGTCACATGAGGTGCATGGAAGAGTTATTGAGAGGGTTGTTGAGTATGTTGACAGGAGAGTGCCTGTCCTCGCAGGCACAGGAAGCAATATAACAAATGAAGCTATCAGGAGAACAGCGCATGCAAGAAAAGTAGGCGCAGACGGAGCCCTGCTTGTAGAGCCATATTACAACAGGCCGCAGGAGAGAAATGTTGTTGAATTATATTATCAGAAGATTGCAGCAGCAGTCTCAGGATTTCCACTCATAGCATATACTGTTCCTGTAAGGACAGGAGGCAGGTTCTCAATCTACACTCCAAGAGAGCTGGCAAAGATACCTGAGTTTGTTGCAATAAAGTTCGCAAACAGCGATCTTGAGCTTGGATCAAGGATAGTAGCTGAATGCGGAGATGATCTCGCCCTCATCTCAGGAGAAGATGCCCTTAATCTTGAGTTTTACAAGAGAGGCGGAATAGGGACGATATCTGTCACAGCAAATGTTGCGCCGGGATTAGTGGCTGCTGTATACAATAGTTTTGCGGCAGGAGATACAAAATTAGCTGAAAGCCTACAGAATGATCTTGCTGGCCTTAACAAGGCAATGTTTGTCGCAGGGAATCCTGATTCTGTGAAGACAGCGCTTTACCTGATGGAAAGGATAAAGCCTTATGCAATTGATCCAGTTGGATTCGCTGAAGGAGAGCCAAGGCAGACAATAAGGGAAGTGCTGGAGAAGATGGACATACCCTTAATGAACAAGTAAGCAAGAACATTGGAGGATATGCATAAAATGGCGCAAAAAGAATATCCTTTGCAGGGAGATAGAACGGAGATAGTTATGGGTCTGGCAAAAGTTGTAGCAGACCTTCAGTTTGGAAGACCATGTTATGCAGAAAGTTCCATAACAAGACAGCTTAAGGAAAGAGGAGTATACGAAGAAAAACCAATCTCTCCAGGGCCAACTATCACTTTAGAATTTAGAGGAGAGGATGAGTACATTCTAAGAGTCAGCAATGGCAATGGCTCTGACAGCACAGGCAATGCAACAAAGGCCAGGCAGCTTGTTGACACACATCTTGCAAAGTATTTTGCAGACCAGTAAATCTGGATAAGCCCGCAAAAGCTTTAAATAACACTGTTTCTTTTATTATCTCATGCCAAAAAATGAGCAGAAATCAAAGAAAGATGAATCCAAGCCAGAATCAGCGCTGTTCTGGGCAGACCAGCTGGCTGATGAGATAATCAACAGGAAGGATTATCATTACATCAAAGGGAAGAAGTTTCCTGAATTCAGGGAATATGTTGTCAAGACATCTGCCTCATTGTCAGGAGTCCTCCACATCGGAAGGCTCAGCGACACAATAAGGTCTGCTTCTGTGCACAGGGCCCTGCTTGATGCAGGAGTAAAGTCAAAGCTCATATGGGTCTCAGAGGACATGGATCCATTGAGGAAGGTTCCAGAAGGTGTGCCGAAAGATTATGTCAAATATATAGGGATGGCTGTTACAGACATCCCTGACCCAGACGGCTGCCACAAGTCTTATTCAGAGCACCACAGAGAGGAATACCTGAAAGTAATTGACCAGTTTGTCGAGACAAATATGGAGAAGTTCTCCATGAGGGAAGAGTACAGGAAAGGCAATTTCAGGGAACAGATAAAGAAGATAATAGATAATGTTGACAAAGTAAAGGAAATACTCAGGAAGTACAGGGACTCGGATCTTCCAGAGGGTTGGAGCCCATTCACGCCCATCTGCGAGAGCTGCGGAAAGCTGTCCACCCCAAAAATAACAAAGTTTGAGGACGGAAAAGTTCATTATGTGTGCTCTGACTACAAGTTTGAGACAACAACAGCAAAAGGATGCGGCCACAAGGGAGTCGCAGATCCTGTGAAGGATGCAGGAAAGCTCATGTGGAAGTCAGAATGGGCGTCGCAGTGGGAAAGATGGAATGTGTGCTCTGAAGGCGCAGGAAAGGAATACCAGGTGCCGAACTCTGCTTTCTGGGTGAATGCAGAGATATGCGAGACAGTGATAGGATTCCCGCATCCAGTGCCCATATTCTATGAGCATCTTATGATTGACAACAAGAAGATGTCAGCCTCACTTGGCAATGTAGTGTATCCAAGGGAATGGCTTGAGGTAGCGACCCCAGAACTATTAAGATTATTCTACAACAAGAGGCTGATGAAGACAAGAAGCTTCTCATGGAGTGATGTCCCGAATCTCTATGATGAATATGACAGGCTTGCTGAGCTTTTCGAAGGCAAGAAGAAGATTGACAATGTGAAGAAAGAGGAGCACATCAACAGGCTTTTTGACATCTCACATGGAAAGGTTGTGCACAAGCCTTTGAAGGCAAGATTCAGTCATGCTATCCTTGTATCACAGCTGTTTGAGAAGGAATCTGATATGATGAATGCCCTGAAGAAGACAGGCCACTGGCAGGAGGACCACAAAAAAGAGATCCTTGAGAGGCTGAAAAGAGCCAATGTGTGGCTGAAGAAATATGCTCCTGCGGATGCGAAGTTCGAGCTGCAGGAGAAAGTGGATGAATGGACAGAGAATCATCTTGACGAAAAGCAGAAGAAGGCTCTCCATATTGTTGCTGAGAGAGTAAGAAAGAAGGACTATGATGAAAAAGAGCTTCACAATGAGTTCTACAGCATATGCAAAGAGCTTGAGCTTGATCCAAAAGAATTCTTCAAGGCAGCATACATGGTGCTTCTAAAGAGGGAAAGGGGGCCTCAGCTGGCGAGCTTTGTCCTGACTTTAGGGGAAAGGGCATTGAAGCTGTTTGAGAAGGTCTGATTATTGCAGGATTATCTTATTTTCTTATTCCTAGGAAATACTCGACTTGCTCAATATAAGGCTTTATCACCTCAAGAGCATTGGGCTGCACTGATTCTGCATTAATCTGGAATAATCTGTATGATGCCTTGCTTTTTGTTTCTTCTCCAAGCATAGCATAAGTGTAGGCTTTTCTCAGGTTCACAACTGCCTTGAATCCTGCAGTATGATCCAATCTCTCAGCTATGCCTAAAGAATTGTCAAACCATTTGATTGCCCTTGCATATTTGTCTCTTGCCGCATCCCCATCCAGCATAGTCCCCTGGAGTGTCAAAGCCTCCCCTTCTCCCTGATATGCGTCTGCTTTTACCATATGGATGGAGCGGGAATTATATCTGTCAGTACAAGGCTTGTTTGGTTTGTCTTTCTCATCTATCATCTTCCTTAGGACATCATCAGCTGCTGCGCGTGCCTGTGTAAAATGAGATATGGCTTTTTCATATTCTTCTTTTTTTGTATAAGCTGCTCCTAAAGTCGAGCTTACTCTCGCAACCTTCTCAAAATGGCCTGCTTTTTTATAGTAATCAAGCGCCCTTTGCTGATCCTTGATTGCCTGTTCTGGATCCCCACTCTGAGTTCCATATATCCCTTTGAACTCAAGAATTACTGCCATGACAAGGTCATGCTTTCCAAGTGAGAGCGCCTTTTTGAAATGTCTGGCTGCTTCTTCTGGCTGAGCCAGGCACCTGAAAGAATTTGCGACATAAGCCTCTTTCATTGCCTCAATCTCTTCCAGAGCAGGATTGTGGATGTCTTTTGCCAGCTCAGGGTCTTTCTTTGCTTCCTCAAAGACAGCTTCATAGGCAGACATCATCCCAGAATATTCATGAGTCTGGTTTAGGTCATTGTATCTTCTCTGGAATATAGAGAAATATTTCCATGCCAGATCATCTATGCTTGCCATGAGGCTAGGAAATATTTCTCTATATTTAAATCTTTCTGTGTTTTACCATGCTGGAGTAACAAACAGCAACATTAAGGCAGGGAGCAGGATAGTTAATTTTATAAACGATTTAATCCTGGGCAGCCTTATGCCAGTATCAAGCAGCAATATTGTGGTGCAATACAAGGACAGGACAGTGGTGGGGCTGAATGAGAGAGTGACTGTCTATGGTCCAAAAGGAAAGAAGAAAGAGGTCATGGCAAGGATAGACACAGGAGCAACAAAGAGCTCTGTTGATGTCAAGCTTGCAGCAGACCTGGAACTTGGGCCTATACTTAAATCAAAAGTCGTGAAATCAGCTTCAGGAAACACATTGAGGCCGGTCATTCATGCTGAAATAGAGATTGCAGACAAAAGAATAGGCTCTGAATTCACCATGGCTGACAGGAGCCACATGAAATACAGTGTCCTGATAGGGCAGAATATTCTAAAGGACAACAAATTCCTTGTTGATCCTACAAAACAGGAATAAGATGAGCGATAAAACCAAGGGGGCTGTGATCAGTCTGGGAAGTGTATCATCAAAATGGGTAGCTGAAGCCATGAGAAAATACTTTGACCAGGTTGACGAGATACAGCTCAAGGAGATAGAGGTTGATGTAGGAAAAGACGGGATACATGTCCTGTACAAGGAAAAGCCGATTGATGAGTATGACTGCATCTATGCAAAGGGATCATTCAGGTACACTGAGATGCTGAGATCAATAAGCTCAGCGCTCTCAAAGAAATGCTTCATGCCGATTGCGCCTTCTGCATTCTCGACAGGCCAGGACAAGCTTCTCACCCAGCTCAGGATGCAGCAGAACGGCGTTCCTACACCCACAACATACCTCGCTGCGACAGCAGAGGCAGCAAAGACAATCTTCGAGAAGATAAATTACCCGATTGTTATGAAGTTCCCTAAAGGGACGCAGGGAAAAGGAGTCATGTTTGCAGATTCTTATGCATCAGCATCATCCATGCTTGATGCGCTCACAGCACTCAAGCAGCCTTTCCTCATACAGGAATATGTTGAGACTGACGGCATTGACATAAGGGCGATTGTTGTGGGCAACAAAGTTGTTGCCTCAATGAAAAGAAAGGCAGTTGAAGGGGAGAAAAGAGCAAACATACATGCAGGAGGGACAGGAGAGGCTTATGAGCTTGACAATCACGCTAAGAAGATTGCTGTGAGGGCAGCCGAGGCTCTCGGCACAGGAATCTGCGGTGTTGACATGCTTGAGTCTGCAAAAGGTCCCCTGGTCATTGAGCTCAACCTGAGCCCGGGACTGCAGGGCATAACAAAGGTAACAAAGATTGATGTAGCTGACAAGATAGCAAAGTGGCTTTATGAGAACACAAAGGCAAGGAAAAAGGTTGAGAAGATATACGGCGCATCAAATGTGCTTGAGGAGCTTGGAATAAAAGGAACAGACAAGGGAGCAAGATTATCCAAAGAGATCCTCACAAACCTTGACTTCAGGGGCAACAGGATACTCCTGCCAGAGGTCATATCCAATGTGTCAGAGCTCAGCGAGAAGCACGAGGTCTCCATAAAGGTCAAGAAAGGAGAGATTCTTATAAGAAAGTTCGGCGAGATCAAAAAATAGGGTCCTGCTGTTCTTTGTATTTGAAATTATCAGAATAAGGATAATGCTGGGCAAGCTGAGGGTATTTTGCGCAGAACACATCTGTCAGGCTCTTTAACATATTGCCAAGATCAACTACAGGGATTGGAATATTGTTGCCTTCTGAATCCTTCTCAGTTACAAAAGCAGGATACATGCTGCCAAGCACAGGGTTGTTTGGTATGTTAAGATTGTCATAATAAGCTATTCTTGGCGGCTTGTCTACAATCAGCGCAAGGCTCATCCTCAGTTTATCAGGTATTCTTGACTCTGTTCTCTTCACAAGCATGTAGAAAACATTTGGACCAGTTATATTCCCCCTGCCAAACAGTTCAGCCAATGGCACGGGTATGATATCATGATCAGCTTTGCTCTTGTCTGCCAGTTTTTCCTCTCCATTTAAGGTGTATATCCTCCATGGATTCTCTTTGTCAAGGGTAAGCGGTTTAATCGGAAAGAATTCTTTTTTGAAATAATTATATCCTACAGCCATTGCAGAATCTCCCACATCCAGCAGAAGATACATATGTTTTCCTCTCTCAGTCCTATGCTGCCATGTCGGAAGGTCTTTATTGATCAATTCAAAAGCAGCTTCCCTGGATACGACACTTTCTGGGTTTTTGTTAATCTTCATCATAATTCTCCAAAACCTTCTTCACAGCATACTCCACAACATGCGACTTGTTCCTGAAGACATCCCTGCCCTCGCGGAGCTTTGCCTGTATCAAAGCAATTGTTTCCTCATCCAAACTGATGCTCATTCTGTGTTTCATCTTAAATAAGCAGAATTACTAAAATAAATAATGTCTACTCCTCTCTCACTTTTTGCAGGATTGTGCTGATCTTTAGGAGCCCTATGAGGACCATAATCTACATCAGGAACATGATCATAAAGCGGCACTTGTATTTCTGGTCGTTTTCTCCTTTCCTTATCCCATCTGATAATATCAGGAGATATATATGGAACTTCTGGAATTTCACAACCAGGTTTCTTACCTACAGGAGGTATGTAGAATGTACCTGGAGGTAAATCTCCTGGATTTATATCAAAATCATTTATCGAAACTCTTTCTACTGGCATTCAGACCACCTCGCTGCATAATAATAAGTATTACTCCTATTTAAACCTTTTGTTTTTTTACTACTATTAAGTGAGTAATATACAACAAGTGAGTACTGTGCGCAATTAGGCACGAATTCAAACCCCTAAAAGTGCTGTATTATGGCTTACCAGGCTCTATAAACCCATTCTACAAACAAAAGATTTATAAACAAAAGCATCTTCTTAAAACAAGGATAAACGCCCTCCAGAGAGCCTATAGAGGCTGTATTCAAGCTTTATACAAGGTCTGATAAACTGATTAATTGGAGAGACCCCCTACAAAATGACAGACAATCCAGAAAAACAGCAGGAAAAGGCTGAGAATAAGCCAGAACAGGATTATAAAGAAGGTAGAGAGAGTTACAGGGCTGAAGCAATCCAGGTTCTGGGGGGGACAGAGGCTGTAAGGAAAAGGCCTGCGATGTATATAGGATCCACAGGCATTGATGGGCTGCATCATCTGGTATATGAGATTGTTGACAACTCAGTGGATGAGGCTCTTGTAGGCTACTGCACAGAGATCATTGTGATAATAAACAGAGACAATTCTGTGACAGTTATTGATAATGGCAGGGGAATACCTGTTGACAAGCATCCCAAATTTGACATGTCTGCTCTGGAAGTGGTGTTGACAAAGCTGCATGCTGGCGGAAAGTTCTCTAGAAAGACATACAAGGTCGCAGGAGGCCTGCATGGCGTAGGAATGTCTGTTGTCAATGCCCTCTCAAAGAAGCTCATAGTAAAAGTCAAGAGGGATGATCACATCTATGAGCAGGAATATTCTGTAGGAAAACCTGTCACAACTCTGCAGGTGGGCGAGCGCACAACTGAGACAGGAACAGATATCACATTCTGGCCAGACAATGAGATCTTCGAGACAACTGAGTTCCATTTCGACATCCTTTCCTCAAGGCTGAGAGAGCTCGCTTTCCTGAACAAGGGCCTCAGGATAATGCTCAAGGACGACAGGACAGGAAGAGAGGAATCGTTCCATTATGAAGGAGGGATAAAATCTTTTGTTGAGTACATGAACAAGAACAAAAATCCTCTCCATAATGTGATATATTTCCAGAAAGAGAAGAACGGAATAATGCTTGAGATAGCCATGGCATACAATGACGGCTACCAGGAGAATGTGTTCTCATTCGCAAACAGCATCAACACAAGAGAGGGCGGAACCCACCTTGCTGGATTCAAGACAGCCCTCACAAGAGCGATGAATAAGTATGGTGAAGAGAAAAGGATTCTTGATGGAATAAAACTTACAAGTGAGGACACAAGAGAAGGATTGAGCGCAGTCATATCAATAAAGCTCCCTGAACCTCAGTTTGAAGGCCAGACAAAGACAAAGCTGGGCAATTCAGAGGTAAAGGGGATTGTTGACTCTCTTGTGAATTCTGGATTGACAACATTCTTGGAGGAGAATCCCTCTATTGCAAGGACTGTGATTGAGAAATGCTCGACAGCAGCGAAGGCAAGGGAGGCGGCAAGGAAGGCAAGGGAGCTCACAAGAAGGAAATCAGTTTTTGAAGGAGGCGGGCTTCCCGGAAAGCTCGCTGACTGCTCGACACAGGATCCTGCAAGGTCAGAGCTGTTCATTGTAGAGGGCGACAGTGCAGGCGGCAGCAGCAAGCAGGGCCGTGACAGAGAGACGCAGGCAATACTTCCTCTGAGAGGGAAGATACTGAATGTTGAGAAAGCAAGACTGCACAAGATATTCGCAAACAATGAGATAGTCTCGATGATAACTGCAATAGGGACTGGAATCGGTGATGAATTCAATATTGGAAAAGCAAGATACCACAAGATAATCATAATGACAGATGCGGATGTTGATGGAAGCCACATAACAACACTGCTGCTTACTTTCTTTTACAGGCACATGGTGCCCCTTATAGAGAACGGGTATATCTACCTTGCAATGCCCCCCCTTTACAGGGTATCAAAAGGCAAATCACATCAGTATGTATATTCAGATGCAGAAAAAGACAAGGCTGTCAAGGAGATAGGGGAAGAGGGAGTGACGATACAGAGATACAAAGGGCTTGGAGAGATGAACCCCACGCAGCTATGGGATACTACAATGGATCCTCAGCAGAGGATAATAAAGAAGATAACGATTGAGGATGTTGTGAAGGCAGACAAGATATTCACAATCCTTATGGGAGATGAAGTGGAGCCCAGAAGGAAGTTCATTGAGGACAATGCAAGGAAGGCTGTGAACCTGGATGTCTGAGAATGAGAAACATAGAGCTTCTTTACTGTCATAAAGGCAAGGATAAAAGAACCCTCTTAGAGGACTGTATCGCTGAACTCAATAAGAAAGGAGGATTGAAACGTCCTTTTCCCAATGAGGACCAGCCAAGGATACCTCTTGTTGTGGATGTTGAAGAAGATGGCCCTGGACAGAGAAGGGTTATGGTGTATGCAGAAAGCCTTGGCAGGAACGATATAGACAACAGGATTGAGGCAGATTATGACCGGGAAACAGGCAAAGAGACTGTCACAATGCCTTATGGCTGGTGCGGCCTTCACCTTTATTTTGAGAGGAAAGGCTTCAGCACAGAAAGACAATAGGAAGGGCTTTTATCATATCATTCCGCTTAATAGGCATGGATTCCCGAAATCTTTATAAATAGCCCTTTTTCCCGTATATATTCTTATGGCAAAGGCTAAAGCAAAAGTGCAGGTAGTTGACAAATGGAAGAAGAAGAGATGGCATAGGATCATTGCTCCAAAGATATTCAACGAGCAGGTCATAGGAGAGACCATCTCAGCAGAGCCTAACCTGCTTTCTGGCAGGACCATATCGCTCAATCTGATGCATCTCACAAGAGACATGAAGAAACAGAACATGAACCTTATATTTGAGATTGTCAAGGTTCTCGGAGACACCGCCTATACAGACATAAAGCAGTTTGAGATACATCCCTCTTCAATAAGGAGATTTGTCAGGAAAGGAAAGAAGAGGATAGATGATTCTTTCATGTGCCTCACAGCAGACAGCAGGAAAGTGAGGATAAAACCGCTTATGATCACATCAAGCTCTGTAAAGGGATCAATAATAACATCACTCAGGAAGAAAGCAAGGGAATTCCTTGTATCAAGGATCAGGAAGACAAACAGCGATGTCCTTGTGCAGGATATTGTCAACCACAGGCTCCAGAAAGAGATCAGGGATGCTGTTAGCAAGATATACCCAATCAAGATATCAGAGATAAGGGTGCTCTCTTTTGTGAAAGAGGAAAAGAAAGAAGGAACAGCAGAAGCAGAGCCTGCTGCAGAGAAGACAGAAGAGCCAAGGGCTGAAGAGAAGATTGAAGAGAGAACAGAGGAAAAGAAAGAAGCAGAAACAGAGGATGAAAAGGAAGAGAAGAAGCCCAAAAAGAAGAAAGAGGCCAAGAAAGAGCCTGAGAAGAAGGAAGAAAAAGAGAAGGAGACTGAAGAAACGATTGAGGAGCAGGGGTGAGTCCGATAGCAGAAGAAAACAAGGGGCAAAAGAAGCCTTACCCTGTTATTGACAAAGATAAATGCAAGGGATGCGGAACCTGCGCAAGTGTCTGCCCTGTAGAAGTGTTTGTTCTTGAGAAAGGAAAATCATTCGCTAAAAAGCCAGATGAGTGCATAGGCTGCCATGCATGCGCCAGCCAGTGCCCTGTGGAAGCTATAAAGATTATTGAGTAAATTTTATATTATGGACCTATTTCTTGCTGCTTTATGGAAAAACTGAAGATAGGCAATATTGTCATTGATACACCAGTAATCCTTGCACCAATGGCAGGCGTGAACTGTGCAGCATTCAGGCTGCTGTGCAGGGAATATGGCGCCGGCATGGTCTCGACGCCGATGCTTGTCGCAAACCAGGTGGCTGCCAATCCTGACAAGATAATAGAGAGGACGTGCTATCTGGAAAAGGAGAAACCGGTGCTCACTCAGCTTGCAGGCTCAGACAAGAAGCTGATGGGGGATGCTGCAAGGATTGTGGATGAATTCTCTGACATAATTGATGTCAATCTCGGATGCCCTGAGAAGGATATACTTGCGCTCAAGGCAGGGGCTTTCCTGATAAAGCATCCTGAGCAGATAAGCAAAGCAGTGTCTCCTGTGGTGTCAGCAACAAACAAGCCTGTTACAGCCAAGATAAGGATTGGCTGGGATGAAAGCTCAATCAAGACCCTGGAGATTGTCAAGATCCTTGAGGACCTCGGAGTCTCTGCGATAACAATACATGCCAGGACAAAGGAACAGAAGTACACTGGAAAAGCTGACTGGAATGAGATAAAGAAGGCAAAGGAGAAAGCAAATGTCCCAATCATCGGAAACGGAGATATATTCAGGCCAGGCACTGCAAAAGCAATGATAGAGCAGACAAAATGCGATGCTGTGATGATAGGCAGAGGAGCTATCGGCAACCCCCTTCTGTTCAAAGGATTAAAGGCTCTGCTTGAGACTGGAAAAGGCGTCCCTGAGCCTGGCGAAGAGGAGAAGATAGATTCTTTCATGAGGTTCCTTGATTATTACAAGAGATATGAGAAAGTAAGGAGCTTCTCAGAGCTCAGGCAGCACGCGATGTGGTTCACAAAAGGCCTCAAAGGAGCCAGAACTCTCAGAAACAGCCTGATGAGAGCAGAGAACATTGACCAGATTCTGGGCCTTTATTCCAGGATTTCATAAAATATTTATATTAAAGCATATGACTGCCTTTGATGAAGCACTCAATAAAAGTGGGATTCTCATTTGGCCTTACTTCAGGGATTATAACCACCTTAGGGCTCATAGTGGGGCTTCATGCAGGAACACACTCAAAACTTGCGATATTGGGTGGAATCATAACTATAGCAGTAGCTGACGCATTCTCAGACGCCCTCGGCATCCACATATCAGAGGAGTCAGAGAACAAGCATAGCCAAAAGGAGATATGGGAGTCTACATTCTCCACTTTCATCTCAAAATTCTTTTTTGCGCTGACCTTTGCTGTGCCTGTGCTGTTGTTTGAGCTTTCCGCAGCAATCATAATAAGTGTAGTGTGGGGATTATCACTGCTCAGCATACTCAGCATCTACATCGCAAGGCAGGAAAAAGCAAAGGCTTGGAAAGTCCTTTCAGAGCACCTCCTGATTGCAGTGATGGTCATAATAATAACACATTATCTAGGCGACTGGGCATCGTCAGCGTTTGTGTAAACAGAGATAAAAAGATTTTTAAATGACAACAGGCAATCAGGATAAAAAAGGCAATAATAGGTGAGCAATATGGCATTGGATACTCAATTGGGAGTGCAGATCCTTTTTACACTTGGCATAACTAATGTCATTTTTCTTCTGCTGGTCGCATCCTCATGCAGGTGCATGGGCATGCACAACCTGACAAGAAGGTTCATGAACTACCCAGGGTATATTAAGTTCTATAACAAGCACTGCTATTATTGGTATGGCTTCTTCATATCTGTTCTGCTGCACGCGACACTGGCATTCTATCTGTTTGGGATACCGTTCTGAGATTGTATTGATTCAGAATCTCTAGGGTAAAGCATCACTGCCTGCCGTATTTTCCGACAAGCTCTGCATTTGCTAGGATATGACCCTGCATTGCCTTCTCCAACTCTTTTTTAGAGGCTCCTGGCTTGATGCCAAGCTCTGTGTCAAGGGCGTAAAGCTTGAAGAAATACCTGTGGGTGCCTGAAGGCGGGCACGGCCCTCCATAAGAAGTCTTCCTGAAATCATTTGTCCCTTCTACGCCAGGGACACTGTCTTTTTCTATCTTATTTGAAGGAGAGATGTTCCATACAACCCAATGTACCCACACGCCAGCAGGCGCATCAGGGTCATCCATGATTAATGCAAGTGTCTTTGTTCCTTTAGGAATATCACCAATATCAAGAGCTGGGTTTACATTGTCTCTGTCGCATGTGTACTCAGGAGGGATCATCCCATTGTTTACAAAAGCAGGGCTTGACAATCTCATGATATCTTCACCTGTTTTTTCTTGCAGAGTGTCTTCTTTTATGGCTTCTTCTGAAGCGCAGCCTGAAATAAATAGAATAAAGGCAAATAACAAAAACTTGTTCATTTTACCTGAATTTTCCTTCTCTTGAAAGGCCTTCTATTGCCAGCCTTAATTTCTCGATGTGCTTCTC
>Ga0209542_10005998_pt1 | contig 23925 bp, 21 predicted proteins | sample RifCSPhighO2_01_FD_184028 | JGI IMG/M metagenome (GOLD analysis project Ga0209542, IMG submission 184028) | Soil microbial communities from Rifle, Colorado - Rifle CSP2_plank highO2_0.1 (SPAdes) (version 2) | ecosystem: Environmental > Terrestrial > Deep subsurface > Rock core/Sediment ...
CTATAAGCACTGGCGGGGGTGGCGGATTCTGGATTATGGGGTGGAAGGTGGTCAAGAGAGTATGCCAAGCGGTACCAATCTTGATTATCGAGCCGTAGCCGAAAGTGTAGTAATCTGGATAATCGGGAATGTCTTGCGAACAGCCGTTCTGGGCTACTGAATAACTCTTATTACACACAAGAGGTGTGCTTGAAGCATCGTTCCAGATATCGTAATGCGTAGGGCTCGAGAAACGCACCGAGAAATCGGTGGCTCCACGGGGCAGATCGACATAAGTATCGTTGAAGCCGGTAATCTGATTGCCATAATCACACTCATCATTCTTGAGATAGCCGTCACTGTCGATCTTGCGACTAGCCCCAATCATCGTGGGGTTAATCTTGAAATGCAAAATCAAAAAGCCTTGCGGACTGTACTCTGCCTGTGAATAATTCTGGAAATAAGTGCCAGAGGTGGAGACAACACCAGTACATTCTTGCGCACTCGCTCGAAATGACGGGAAGAGCGCGAAAAGAGCAATTAGTATAAAAAGTCTACGCATAAAGACCATGTATATATTTTATCAGTCAAGAATATTAAAGTAAACAATATGCCAGATAGCGGCTAGGCCATCTTTCCAATTTATCTTTTTGCCCTCGTTATATGTGCGCCCATGATACGAAATACCCACTTCGTATACGCGCCAATTGCCTCTTGCTATGCGCGCCGTCAGTTCTGGTTCGATGCCAAAACGCCGTGACTTAAGTTTGTTTTTGAAACTATCTACTACATCTTTGGTGAAAACTTTGTAGCAAGTCTCCATGTCAGAAAGATAAATACCACTAAATAAATTTGAGAGAACGGTTAAGAAGCGGTTGGCAAAATAATGATGCAAATAATAAACCCTGTGTGGTCCCCCACCCATGAAGCGTGAACCGTATACCACATCAGCGAAACCAGCTTGAATCGGGGCAAGTAAGCGGGGATATTCGCCGGGGTCATACTCGAGATCAGCATCTTGAATCAAGACTACGTCACCCGTGGCTTCAAGTAATCCTGATTTAACGGCAGAACCCTTGCCTTGATTAACTTTATGAGAAACAACTTTGATGTCCTGCAATTTTTGCAAAATCTGGGCGGTATTATCGCGCGAGGCATCGTCTATGACGATTATTTCCTTATCTACGCCGGGCAAGGATACTGCCTTAACTCGTTCTATTGTGCGAGTTATTGTGGCTTCCTCGTTATAGGCAGGAATGATTATAGATAGTCGCATGATACGTCGATTCTATGATAATATCGCTAATATGTACAGACTGTTGACGGCAAGCGCTAAATCAATTTTCATATTTTTCTATTCACTCAAATTTTTGAATTTCAAAGATTGGCTCGCTTTCTGGTTCACCTTTCCCATAGATCAAGTTGTCACTCTTGATAATTTGAGGCTGGCGATACGGACTAATAACATGGAGGCAAAGATCGTTGACTTGTACATGGCTGTTAGTTGTATCTTGTGGAAACAGTATGATCAAGAGAACCTCCCGCCAACAGGAACTGTTATAGACATCGGTGGACATATCGGGTCATTCTCAATATATGCAAGTCCTAACACTTCGCGAGTTATCACGTATGAGCCTGATGTGATTAACTTCAAGCGGCTTAGACACAATATCGAGATAAATAACAGCAAAAATGTGCTCGCCATAAACAAGGGAGTAGCCGGAACGACCGGAGATAGATTACTTTTTCAAGACAGTGCTAACTCCGCGGCACACACTATTGCCCTTAAAAGTACAGGGGGTAGTAGAACAATTGAGTGTGTAAGTTTGGAAGAAGTGTTTAGAGAAAATAATATCAGTACTTGCGATTTCATGAAATTAGACTGTGAGGGAGCAGAGTTTGAGATACTCATGAACGCCTCCCAAGACACCCTCGCGAAAATAAAAAAGATTTCCATGGAATATCACGAGGGTTATGACTTGAACAAACTTCTGGAACACCTCAAGCAATCCGACTTTAAAATTATCAAGAACGAAAAAGAAAATTCTTATCAAGGCATGATATGGGCAAAAAGATAATCCTACTTTTCGTTGTCGCCCTAGCCATGCGCCTAGTGGCACTTAGTTTCTTTAGTAATGCCCAATCGTTGATACACGAGGATAGTAAAGACTACTTAGCCGTAGCTCAAAATTTAGTGGCACAGGGTGTGTACTCCATGGACAATCCTGATGCAAATCAGCGAACAGAGCCTGATAATTTCCGCACCCCCTTATATCCTTTTTTCCTGGTGCCGTTTGTATACTTCAACCAGAGTCCTTACGTAGTTGCTGTAATACAAGATATATTGACTGCTTTGGGGATAGTCTTGATTTATTTTCTTGGCAAACGCGTATTTGATGAAAAAATTGCTTTCTGGGGCTCACTTATCTTCGCCCTCGAACCATATAGCGCATTACTTAACAATCAATTGCTGACAGAGTGGCTCTTCACTATTACTCTTGCACCAACATTATTACTGCTGGCATTGTACGTCAAGGAGCATAACATCAAATATTTATATATAAGTTCCGCGCTATTTGCTCTTGCGGCTCTGACTAAACCACTGGCTCTGCCCATTTTAATTCTCATCCCAATTATTGCTCTTTTTATAAAACGAGACAGAAGCGTGTTTGTATGTGCGTTCCTTATCGCGATAGTTATCGCGCCGTGGATAATTCGCAACAAAATATCAATTGATAAGTGGTCATTCTCAACTATCGGCGAATATAATCTCTATAATTATAATGCTAAACATTTCAATCGCTGGCTCACAGAGCAGAATGAAGAACCCCAAGGGACGGGCGCATATCCCATTTTATCACTTGATAAGTATTTTAAACCAGAAAAAGCGGACGCTTATTTATCTGCTGGAAAGAATTTCATTCTCGCTAACCCCCTTAACTATGCTTCATTTATATTTGTTAAATTACCGGCCTTATTCTTAGATACCGGGTACACTACGATTACTGACGGGCTCAATTCTGGCAGAACCGTAACTGACGTTATCTTGATAGGTGGAAGAATATTCTTTTTACTCATTGCGATTTTAACTGCGGTAAATTTCGCTTTCAAATCCAAGGTCCTTGTTGTGATGCTCTTGGCCATTGCACTTGTAGCTTCACCTTTCGGAGCAGCGCGTTATCGTGTCGCCATTAATCCCATCTTATTCATGCTCGCTCTAAATACTCTATATTTACTTAAATCTAAAAAATTTAGCGAAAGCTCTGGACAGGAACCTATCCATGCGTAAATAATTCTCAAATGCTTCGCGTGCTCTCTCTTGCATTGCCACAAACTCATCATTGCTCATACTTTCATATTTTTCCTTAACAATCCGGGCAAATGAATTTATATTGCGATAATCGACTCGAATAATAAACTTCTCATAATCTATCTCATCTTCAAGGGGCAAAACATTATCCGTGTCTATCAGAATAGGAATTCTGCCTAGAGCAAGGGTCTCATAGAAGCGTATTGAGTAATTACCGTCGCCCTTGGGAGAAAGCACAAAATCTGAATTTCTAATATTTTCTAAATACTCATGACGGGCTACTTCTGGATCCATGCCGATAGTATCCCGATGACCAGCATAACTAGAACGGGAAATAAAATTTGTTTTTATCCCAGATGCCTGTTCGAGCAAGCGCATTGCTTTACGTCGGAAATATAATCCCTGCCTATGAGCTCCGAGAGGCAAGAGATTGCGAAAAGAAAATTTCGCATAGCCATTAAACCCCACAGTCGGTTCACTATCCTTATCATCCTTATCGCGCACCGGAATCTGTGATAGATTCTCTACGAAAGGTGGCATAACAATCTCATTGCTTCTTTTTTTATTTTTATATATTGAGACGCGAAAAATCAACGAATTAGGTATCCTGATTTCCTTGTCAAAATCAGAAAAGTCAAAAATAATTATCTGCTTATTATGCTTTCTGGCAAGTTCACTAAAATCACGAAGATACTCACTAAACTTTTCTACATTAAAAAAATCATAGGGCAATAAGAAATAATCACTCTGATTAGGATCATCTACGATATCAACGACCGGCTCGCTTAAAACATCATAAGCCTTATCTAAAAATAATCTGTCGGGTTTATGCTGTCGGCCCAAATTGGGATAAAGAATTGGCAAGTAGGATTTCTTATCTTTCAATAAATTGCCAATATAAACTTTGGGTATCATGTGAATTTCTCTATTGCTGATTTGACTATTGTATCAAGCCGGGTCTGGGAAAACTCTTCCTTGGCCCGAGCATGGGCTGAAGTACTTAATTTATATCTCAAATTAACATTCTGCAAGTGAATGATCTGGTCGGCGAATTCACTTGGAGTCCTTGCCTCCAAGTAGTGCGTGCCCGCATCAAAGGGATAACCTGCGATAGCCCTCTCGTGCGTAACGAGAGGAATGCCCATGGCCATAGGTTCAAACACCTTCTGTTGCATACCAGCACCAAAAAGCGAGGGGATAACAGCAATATCCATGTCTTGTAGATATATTTTAGGGTCTTGATAACCAACATATCTCACATTGCCAGAAACATACTTTTGCAAGTCATCCGGAACCTGCTTGCCTAAAATATGAAATAAAAATTTACCAGGCGCTTTCAACTCAACGATAGGAGCTATTTCTCTTATTACATACTCGAGAGCAGATTTATTATGATGTACGTTATATGTCGAACCCATGAAAAAAACCTTCAAGACTTCTCTACCTTTGACTGACACCGGAGCATTGAGGACATTACTTAAGCCTCGCAGTGGCAAAGTACTTATTTTGCCCTTGCCACCTTGCCTCGCCACTAGACAGGCCCAACGTTCATAAGTCTTCTGCTCATCTGGCGTGATAGCGAAAAGCCAATCTGATAATCTAATAGTAATAAGTTCGCTTATAAACTTAGGCACGAATCTGATTAAGTTAAGAAAACTATAACCATCTTCTTGCAGGAAATGCCTCGCTTCGAAATTGATAGAACGCGTAATTATTCGCATTCCCCGTTTTTTCGCTAATTTATATAACGGCCACAAATATGTATAGTCAAACCAAATTAAATCAGGCTTGAAAGTATCGAGTAGATTCTGAAATGTTTTAACCGTATCTGAATGTGAATATTCATAGGCGGCACCGTCCCAATTCTGGGGGAACAGGTGTCGTAAATAAAATAAGAAATTCTTCTTTCCCATAAAGACATATGGCATAGTCACAATTTTCACACCAGTTTCTCTTTCAAACTCTCGAGCAAGATTAAGATCATATTGGGGTGAGACTTTTGCTAAAACAATCACTTCGTAACCAAGATTGTGTAATTGCAATATATTCTGGTAACGATCTTTCTCGCAGGCTCCCGGAGGTGGGATGGGCAGACGGGGTGTGACGATTAGAATTCTTTTTTGTTTGCTTTCACCCATTCTGTAATTCTTTTTATCCCCTCTCGTACCCCCACCTTTGGTTGCCAACCCAACATTTTGCGAGCCTTGCTAATATCAGAGATGAAAATAGGCTGATCGCCTGGGCGCGTTTTGCTAAATTTATACTTAACCGGACCAAGCATGGGCATAAATTCGAGTAGCGAAAGTGTATTACTTGGCCCGCCACCGATATTAAAAATTTGGCCACTTACTTTTTTTCTTTTCAAAATCACAAGTTCATACGCCCGACACAAATCATCCACAAACAGGACATCGCGCACCTGTTTACCATTACCGTAAATAGTAATTTGTTTGCCCAAATTTGTAGCTATTATGAACCATGCCACCCAACCCTGATCTTCAATACCAAACTGATGTGGGCCATATATGCATGATTGTCTGAACACAGCAGTGTCTAAATTGTAAATGCGAGAATAATCACGAACATATTGATCCGCCGAACCCTTAGAGCAACCATAGGGTGAATGAAAATCAAGGGGCTGACTTTCTGATACTCCCAGAGGCAGATTCTTGAAAGTGTAACGAATTTTTTTCTCCGCAACGCCCAGATTCTCTAAACCACCATAAACTTTATTGGTTGAAGAATATATCAGTAAGGGCTTGCGTTTGGATAATCTCACGGCTTCAAGCACGTTAAAAGTGCCTAGGGCATTACGTTCGAAATCATCACGGGGGTTGGTTACAGAAGTAGTGACTGCCACTTGGGCCGCCAGATGCAGAACTACATCATTCTTGCCAACTTCATGGACGAGTTTGGGGAAATCATTTACGGTACTCGCTCGTACTACATTGAATTTCTTTGGATATTTTTTACCCAACCATTTGAGATTTACGCTTGCACCAGCTCGAGAAAAATCATCAAAAATTATTACCTGATAACCCTTCCTTATAAAATATTCTGAGGCATTAATACCGATGAAACCAGCGCCACCCGTAATTAGTATATTTTTAATCTGTTTTTGGCGCCTAATCATAGCTCAACTCTATACTTTTTAGCCCATAATTGAAAGGCTAGAATAGCCCACAAAGGATTGGCGAAATAACCCCGTTTAGTTATATGTTCATCAAACATTTTTGCAATATTTGACCAATTAAATAATTCTTCTGTATTAGAATTAAATGTTGGGGAAAGTACTGATTTAGTAAAGACTAGAAAATCAGGCCGGCGCAACCATTTAGCACTCGGCGAAAAGAAGCCCCGCTTGGGCTGATTGAACAAGAAATCAGGCAAATCTTTCTTGAATGCTTCTTTGAGGATAATCTTAGTATTAAATAGCGAGACTTTCTGATTTATGGGAATCGTGGCGGAGTACTCGACAAGTTCACGATCCAAGAAAGGCACGCGGGCCTCAACTCCATGAGCCATATTAAGTTTATCTGTGCGCGACAGAGCTTCATCTACCAACCAACTCTGCCTATCTATTCGCATTAACGCTTCAGTAATATTGCCGTCACATTTCTCAAAATTCTTTTTGAAGTAGTCTCGAGTAATTTCTTGCTTAAAGTAATTCGGTGATATCACCCGCGAAAGAATATTATCTTTCTGGGACATGAAACGTAGTATTCTTTTTTCTACTGAAATGGATATGGGGAAATAATCGAGAATACGCGATTTAAGATAGCGCGGATAACCACCGAATAATTCATCTCCCCCATCTCCAGTCAAGACTACGGTAGCATATTCTTTGGTAAAATGAGACAGGATTAATTGTGGAATAACAGTAGAATTTACAATCGGCTCATCAAGTTGCCACAATGCCTGCTCTAGGGTTTCAATTAAATCTGCTGACTTTACAAAGACTTCATGGTGACGGGTCCCGAAATATTTGGCCGTACGTCTCGCAAGTTCAAAATCAGCATTAAATTTTTCACTCTGTTCATTACCATCCAATTCGAATCCAACCGAAAATGTATCAATATCATTGCGCACAGCCGACATCGAAGCCAAAACCGCACTCGAATCAATCCCGCCAGACAAATAAAGTCCCAATGGTCTATCGGAAACTAATTGCCGTTCTACCGCCTTACCTACTTTCTCCCTAAGCTCCTCCGGCCTCTTCTCACTTGGAGGCCTTGCCTCCAAGTGCCAATATTTAGTGAGGGTTAGTTGACCATCTTTGTAAATTCCATAATGCGCTTGAGGGAACTTATTAATTCCATCAAAAAGCGTAAACGGCTCCGGCACATACAAAAGTCGCATATAGTGATTGAATGCATCTATGTTAAGTTTGCGTCTTACATCGTGTTCTAATATCGCTTTTATCTCTGATGAAAAAATAAGTTTATTATTTTCTTGGTAATAATATAGGGGCTTAACACCCATTTGATCACGAGCTAAAAATAATTCTTGTTTTCGTCTATCCCAAATAGCAAAAGCAAAGATACCATTAAACTTCTCCAGCATTTTGCTTCCCCACTTCTGATACGCGGCTAGTATTACTTCGGTATCACTTTGACTTTTGAATACGTACCCACTTAATTCTTTCTTGATATCCTTGAAATTGTACAACTCGCCATTATATATAATCACGAATCTTCCACTTGAATCTGTCATGGGTTGAGCCGCGACATCTGACAAATCAATGATGCTCAATCTATTATGACCCAGCGTAACGCCCTCTTCGATAAAGACGCCCGTAGCATCCGGTCCGCGATGAGCTGTAGCTTTATTCATCCTAATACCAAGCCCACGGTCAGACCAACTAAAGCCATTTACAGCACACATAACAAACAGTATAACCCACTGTCCCGCAATTAGGTTAATTTGTGTCTTAATTCAAGATAAACCTAGATAATCGTCGTGGTGGCGACGTTTGAGAAATCTGAATAGCCAACAGCATTGAAGGCTCTGACCTTGTGATACCAAGTTCCAGAACTTAAACCAGAATCAACATAACCCTGTACATTAGGGCCGGTAGTGGCGACAGAGAAATACAGAATGCCATCTGAACTGCGCCAGAGATTGAAGCCATCTTCGTCCGATGAATTATCCGTCCAATTTAGAGTAATCGACGTCGAACTCGCCGTCCCAAACAAATTAGTCGGGACTGCCGGCACAGTGGGGGCAGCGATAGTAGTAGCCGAAGCGATATTAGTGTAACTGGTGTACGCGCCAGAATTGAAAGCTCGGACTCGATAATAATACTTGGTGCCAAGAGTAAGTCCAGAGTCTAAATAACCAGTCGAGTTTGGACTTGTTGTGGCAATACCAGAGAAGTTAACTCCATCCGTGTTTCTCTCCACAGTAAATCCACTCTCATTCGAAGAATTGTCAGACCAAGTAAGTGAAATGGCAGGACCGGTACTTGATGCTACCGCAGATAGTGAAGATGGGGCTACCAAGAGAGTGTAAGTAATTAAGGTCGAAATTCTGCCCAATCTTGCCCCACGATTACCCGAAGAGAGAATAACGCCAATCTCCAGAGTTGATGTCGCACTCTTAGTCTTAGACATGCCACTGAAACTAGAGGTGGCGAGTTCAACTGGTGTCAGACCAACTAGCGAAAAATTACCTGACGGGACACTATCAATTCCAGCAAATCGATAAAACACATTCATCACAGCAGATCCACTTCCAGACTTATTGCGAGAAGCGCAAGGCTTAATGTCTACTTGAGTGATAGTGGCGCCGTCTGGGACAGAGACTAAGCTAATTCCATAAGAATCTTTGCTACCAGCAGTATTTGTAAAATTATAATCTGCAAGACCATTACAGACACTCTCATCCACCATTACATAATGCGACAAGCCCATCTTGGGAGTCCATCCGAGATATGTTCCATCTGATATCGGCAATAAATGAGCACTAGTGGCGGCATAAATACTAGAAACTGACAAAAAAGCAAGTACCGTTATAACGCCTACCCCAAGAGCAAATTTCATTTTCTTCATACAATCTGTTGGTTATTCGCTAATTGATTAATTACAGCAAGTCTACCCCCCCTAATAACTTTTACAATATTGACAAATTACCTTTTTAAACCTGTAAAATTTTAGTAAATTCTACGAATTTCTAGGGTAGGACCGGGGTTTGGTATTTGCCACAACCTAAGAAGTCCTGAATGAAACCACGGGATAGTCTCACGAGCATAAAGCCCTCCCCCGAACCAATTGGCGACATCGCCCGATTCCTCGTCGTAACCATCGAACTTGGAGGCAAGGCCTCCAAGTGAAGTGAGGGAGCTCAAATTTTTGCTGGCAGCAAAATTTTTATCTATGACAAGATATTGAAATTTATTGTCTGACAGATATTTTGGTACATTTAAATTAAATTCATCATTTCTAACGGTGTATAAATTTAATGCATAATAATTTTCCTTATTTAGATTTTCTCTTTCCGCTCTGTCTGCACTACGTAAAGATCCTGGGTCTATCCTTTCTTGCTCGGATATTGCCTCCGGAATAGATGGTACCCTAAGTTTGTCTACCATAGTTACAACTCGAGTTCTGGGAGAAACATACTTGCTAATCCACTCAAGAGCTTGCGTTCGTGTATCACCCTTTAACAATAATTGATCATAACGCAGGACCATAATCCCACTGAATACGAACACCGAAATAATTAAAATTTTTGATTTAATTTGCGACAATCCGTATCCGGCTAGTAATGCGAAAATTGGGTAGAGCATGATGATATAACGATCTACTTGGAACAGAAGTATGTAAAAAATACCTATGTACAAAAGAATGAACGACAGGGCAACTTTGGCAAAACTTTGTCTGTTCTTGAAAGCAAGAACCCCACCAACTAACAGGAAAATCAGTATCATCGGATCATTTGATAACAAGTTGGATAAATGGAAGACATAGCCCAACAGAAACCCAGCTAAATTCTTCGTTCCGTTCACAACATCTGTCGAGGCAACCACGAAACCAGATGGATAAACCAAATAAGCGATAGCCCCCAATGAAACAAACAAAGCAAGCGCAGCCCAGACCCAAGGCATACGAATAGCCTCTTTTATGCTCTTACGATCAATAAAAATAAACCAAAGTGGCAATATGAGCACGCCAACGGCAATTTGAAAATTAATGCCAACGCCCAATCCCAGAGCCAATACAGCGAGCAGATAACGCGTCTTGTCAGACCATTCACGCTTAGTGAGAAAATAAATTACCAATGTGAAAATAAAGGTTACAGCTATCCAATGGCGCCCCCAATGTGAATACATATTATGCACGTACGAGAACGCCAGAAACAGAGCTGATAGAATTCCCACTTTTTCACTTTCGAATAATCGCCTGCCGATTAAATAAACAAGATAAACAGTTAAGGCTCCCAACAACGCAGAAATCAATCTAGCGATTAAGAAAAATATCGACGGGTCTGCGATAAGCAAATTCTTAAGTAGAGACATATCATGCGAAACAGTCAGATATTTGAAACCTACGGCCAGCGAGAAAAATGGCACGTAAACATATGATAAATACGGCGGATAATACAGCACGCTTTTAAACTCACTCTCGTGCAAAACAGGCAATAAGGTCTTAAGCTCGATCATTTTAAGCGCACCGAATACTGCTGGTGGCTCATCGTGTATAAGCATTAGTGGTAAACCATAATCAATCCCCACTATGCGCACCAAGAAAGCAAAAATAGCAATAGCTAAGATTATTTTACTAGATTTTGTCATTCTTTCTTTAGAATCCATAAGGGCTCGTCGAAGCTATTTATGGGAATAATACTCACCCCTATTAGGGGCACTTTTAGATCCACCTTTTTCAAAAATCTCCTCAAAATAGACCCGATAGAAAAATAGCGTTTGTACCAAAATTTTTTGTCTATTCTCAAATCACAAACCCCAGCAACATACTCGATACTTTCTGTTGTGAAGAAAAAGAGGTGTCCGGGCACGAGACCGGGCCAATGGCTTCCCATTATGCGCGCACCAAAACTTGTTACATCTGGAACGGCAATGGCAAGTTCGCCACCTTTTTCTAGGCATCCGCTTAACATCTTCATCAGACCCATAGGATCTGTCACGTGCTCCAAAACATCCAACAAAGTAATAGTATTAAATGTTTCATTTAATACCAGCCTGTCCTTAATTTCTAGTCCAAACTTATCACGCGCGTATTTGCGTGCTGACATAGAAGCCTCAATGCCAGTTACATCAAAACCTAATTTTTTAGCTTCAGAAAGCAAGATGCCCGTATTACAACCGAAATCTAAAAGTTTTCGTCCAGAAAATTTAGCTAATACTTCTCGGGCCGTTCTACTTCGGCCCTCGAAATCTAACATATATGTCTCGTCTAGAGGTGCATCACTATAATAATTATTTAGCTTATTTTGTAAATCTTCTGTCTGAGGTACAAATATAACTTTACAATTCATACATTGTCTTATCTCACTGTGTTCTCCAACTTTTTCTTCCGTCACTTTATACGGACTAGCAAAAAGTTCATCGAGTGATGTTGTCTCATGTCTAAATAGAACAGATTTACTGGTGTTACAAAGAGAGCAAATAATGTCGCTGACTTCAATGCTAATCACCCCCCGAATATACTTGAGCATGACAATAAGAATAGACAGACCATACCGCACCGAACGCCAGAAGCCGATCATGGACGCTTCGGGAAAATAACGTGTGGTTATTGGAATTTCCTGTATACGCATACCGGCTAGCTTTATCTGGACTATTATCTCTGTATCAAAAACAAAATTATCTGAATTCAACTCTATGGGAAGTTCGAGGACCTTACGTGAATATGCCCGAAACCCAGAATGATACTCCGTTAAATTTAAACCTAAAATAAAATTTTCTAATTTTGTCAAAGCTAGATTAGCTAGCCACTTCCATCGTGGCATACCTCCAGCAAGAGCTTCTCTCGGTCTCATCATACGCGATCCAAAAACAGCATCCGCTCTCCCCTCTCTAATCGGCGTCACCATTTGGGGAATAAATCTTGGGTCATATTGAAAGTCTGGATGCACCATAACCACAATATCTGCGTCGGCCTTAAGAGCCTCTTTGTAACAAGTCTTCTGGTTAGCCCCGTATCCCCTATTCCTTTTGTGTACGAAAGTCTTTATGCCAAGGGCTTGAGATGTCTCTACTGTTTTATCCTTACTTCCATCATCTACAAGAATGACTTCATCTACGATATCACGCGGAATAGCACTTAAGGTCTTCTCAAGGGTACGGGCGGCGTTATATGCCGGCAAGACTACAATGATTTTCTTATTCAACAACATCACTTGCGCCCTCATGGAATATTACACGACGATAAATGAAAAAACTCCAAAGAGCAATTACCGCGCCGGAGATTATCTGTGCGATGAGGTAGTGCTGGTTACCGTGTTCAACTAAGATATATATAAATGTTGTGTTCACACCCATGTTAAAAATAAGCACAAATAAATAAGAGAGGAGTTGTCCGTGCATACCATCTGTTCTGCTGTCGCGAAAGGCCCAGAATTTTTGCATCAAGAAACTCACGATAAACGCAATTGTGAAGGCGAATATTGCGCTTGATAAATACCATACGTGGAAAACCTCCGTGCCTACATAGAGTAAAATCAAATCCACAAGAGCCGCCGTGCCGCCTGCAATAACATAACGAACAATCATGGCGTGCCGTTTAATTAATACGACTATTCCCCGCATACTTAGATAAGAGAGTACCAGAATTATAGAGCCTTAACAATACGGGGAATAAGCCCGCTCAAGCTATGATTAAGCACCACATAGTCTGAAAGCTTGGAATCAGGCTCTGTGGATAGAAGGAATTTAAGCTTAGCGCTAATCTCCTTAGGATTATTGGTCGTTAAATACTTCTGGCTCAAAATAGACTTAAACGCTTCGTTCGAGGTAAGTGGTAGACAAGCGCCTGCCATAGCTTCAAGTATCGCCTTATCTAAGCTACCCGTGCTACTTAAATTTACAAAAACTTTAACTTTACCGAGATAGATAGACAGAGAATCATTGGCAACTGGACCCATAAATCTAACATTCAAGGGAACAGACTTCTTGATTTGTGAGTAGTAAATTTCATCATCCCTCGTCATCGGGTTACCAATAATCAAACAATTCTCATCGATACCACGCATAACTTCAATGAGTATTTCTATATTTTTAACTTTACTGATCCGACCCACCGAAATCACCCCCGAACGTTCCACCCAAGGCAAAGACGAGTGAGCGTACTTGAGGGTATTAATACCGTGGCCCATTACGTGAACTTTCGAACTTTTTAGTCTGAAACTTTCTGATGATGCGGTGAAAATAATATTCACGAATTTTTCTGCAATTCTTAGTTTAAGATCGACATGTTTGTGGGTATACCAAAGAGCAATCCGTTTATCCATGAAACGCCAATACAAACCTGCCAGAATAACGTAAGTGGGACTCATATGAACAAAGACTGCATCATACAAATCTGCATGTTTAAAAACGTAGGAATAGAAAAGAAGAAGCTGTGTGAGCTTACCCGAACCGGCCTCCTTGCCTAAAGATTTAACGATTACATTTTTTGGCAGATCATATTGACCCATACTCTGGCAGATCACTAAAACGCTATCACAATTTTGAGCGAACTCTCTAAGCCAATCTACGAAATAACCAAAATAGCCCGGCCCACTATCAACTCTTTCCGTAATAACCAATAATTTCATTATATTTTGCCGTAGACGCCTTCTAGTAGATCTAGGTCTTTACCAGATTCTTTGAGTAATTTTTTATTCAGGTGTTCGAGACTTTTCAAGACGGCTATATCCTCTTTATTTTCTGGCATTATTTTTTCCGCGAAAACCCTCAAGGCAGCTAGATCTTTAATATGGCAATGACCACCAGCACCTCGACCGCCCTTGTGCACTGGAGTAAGGCCTTGCGAGCCGATCCATGGATCATTAATCATAATGGCCTGCATAGTATTCCAGTCTGCACCAATAGCCGAGGCGACATCATAATAAATATTCATAAACATATATTTTGTGTATAGATAATTGTTGCGCATATATTTAAATAGTTCAGCCTCTTGCGACAAACAAATAATCTCTGACTTAACTCTGGGCAAAATGGACATAACAAGTTCAGCTTTAGTCCGAAGTATATCTGTCATCTCTGGAACCCCGATAATATTATGGAATGGATGAGCCACGTCTTCTATGACAGTAACTTCCGTCAAAAATTCCGGGCAGTGCATTACGTATCTATCCGGATACTTTTCTTGAACCCTCTTTGTTGTTCCGGGCAGAACAGTCGACTTAATCACAGCGATATTATTCGCCCCAACCAAGGCAACGGCATTACGAACGATAGAATCATCGAAGCCTTCAGGTGTAGTGGGCGTGGGTACGGCGATAAAAACAATATCACAATCTTTAATCTTTTCTTTATTCTTTCTGTACGGCTCCTCTAGAGCATAGCGCACAACTTTGAAATTACGTCTCTCAAAGTAATCTGCATAATTTTTGCCAATCCAACCTTGACCGATGAAACCGATTCTTATTTTATTGTTGTTTGCTTCAGACATTTTTCCCAACTTAATTTTAATAATTTTAAATAGACTTCTCTATCTGGCAACATATCAGCAACCTTAGGTAATCTGCTTTTCATGATAGATCGCACAGACTCATTCCCTAATATAAATATAATGTGCTCGGCAATCTTTTTAGCATCCCCTACTGGGGCTATCAGTGCATTATGTGGGGTTATCAAATCACCCACAGCGCCCACGTCTGTTGTAACTATGGGTGTAGCACATATAGATGCCTCCACTAAAGTTAGGCCAAAACCCTCATAATTAGAAGTTAGTAAGAACAAATCTGCAGTCTTATAGAGAGATGCCAAATCATTAGACCAAGGTAATAATACAACATTATCACCCTTTATTATATTTTCTAAATATCCTACGCCTACTACAATCAGGCCGGTTTTGGGCAAACGTTTACGCACAATAGAAAAGGCCTGCAAGGCCAGAGGGAAATTTTTTTCTCTGGTCAAGCGACTAGGCATTAGAATAATTTGATCAAATTGCGGATATTCTTTATGTAAATCTGTTTTAACCTGTGCATTTTGCCAGTACTCTTTATTTACTAGGATTGGCAGAATTGTAATTTTCTTACCCGGCACATGCCACTTCTCGATTAATCCCTTTGCGATTCTTTTAGAAACAACTCTGGTGGACGAGGCTCTGTTTCGGCATAACCAATACCCCAGCAATCTTAACTTGTTAGTAATAGACTCTTTTCTAAAATATCGACTGAAAATATCCGTGTGGATTTGCATCTCAAAGCCCAACTTATATCTAATAGAAAGCACGAGCGCCACGAAGTGGGTCATGCCTTCCTGGCTGGTGATTATATATCTGCCGGGATTTTTTTTGAAAATTTCTTTTGCAAGTTTATAAGCATCAATAAAGTAACGCGGTTTATTTTTACTCTTAGTGGGATAAACCCACACGTTTTTCCCTAACTTAATTTTTTCGGTTACCTGGTACCCAAATTGGGTATAGACAATGATATGTAGCTCGTCTGCTAATTTTCCGTATTCAATTATTCTATCCCGTGTAGGATTGCCTGTTTCGAAAAGCTGGGTGCCAATACCAAGGGACAAAACTTTCATCCTTGTTCAATAACTTTTATAAACTCTCTGGCGATATCTTGATACGTATGAACATAATTGAATTCGCCTGCCTTCTTGACATATTCTTCATATATTTCTAAGCTGGCCATGCTTATAATAGCCTGTCCTATTTCTTTTTCATTCGTTGGGTCTACTAACATAACCGTATCTTTGAGCCAATCAGTGAAACCAGACTCACGAGTCATGATCACAGGCTTATTATAAATAAGTGCCTGCAAAACAAGATTGGGACTAACTTCAGATATCGAAGGGTAAATAAACGCATAAGCAGATCGCAATTTCGGCCAAACTTCTTCTTGTGGTAAATTTTTATAGATTTGCAATTCTATATCTGGAGCTTCTTTCTTGGCTATCGCAAAAGCTTGCGCTAGTCTGCCTAAATTTTTTAGAGGAATATCCCGACCAATCCAAACAAAGTTCTTCTCACTTGATTTTATAACTTCTTTCTTAAAATCCGAATAATTACTTATTACAAAAGTCCTAGATTCATTAAATTTATACAAAGAAAATAAGATATTTTTCTGCCATTCAGTGCTAAAAACAATTCTGTCTGCGTATCTATATATAAATCCTGTTAAGAGTTTTATTATTTTCTCTTTGACATTCAAATCGTGCAATTCATTATTTTGGACTTTATTATAGAAATGCGCGAGTGAAATTAAATTATCTGTACGATTAACATAGCTCTCCCAGAGAAAATCCCCTCCAATCCGTATTGCTGTTTTCCGGCCCGTGATAAGACCTGCCCAAAGACAGGGTAGGGCAACTGAAAAATTATCAAGAGCAATAATGTAATCTGCCGGAATAAAAACAGGTTGCAAAAAAAACCAAACATGACGTATCCCTGTAGGCAAGTTATTAGAAAAAACAATTTGTGCGACTTCATGTCCCATCACTCGCAACTCTCGAGAAAGCTCGCTCGAATAATGAGTAGGTCTCTGCGTACCGGGAGCAACTGGAGAGGCAATTAAAATTTTGTATTTTTTGTTGTAAAGTAGAGTTTTAAATATTTCACTCATAGTTCCAGAAATTCTCTGCCATCTATAACTAGTCGTGACAAAACTTTTCCCCGCTTCAATAATTTTCTTTCTCAACAATTCATCGTTCATTAACATTTTAACTTTCTCGGCTATGCTCTCGGGGCTATTCATTTCACAAATAAGCCCCGTTTTCCCATCAAAAAGAAAATCGGGAATTCCCCCAACATTAGTACCAATAACTGGTAACCCCACAGCCATGGCCTCTAAAAATGAATTACCTAGACCTTCAGAAAGTGACGGGCGTATAAAGATATCCGCCCTAGCTAATTCTTGCGCTAATTCTTCTTGTGGCATAAACGGCTTCCACGTCACGCGATTGCCGACACCCAAACTCTCTGCGAGTTGCCCGAGTTCACTTTTTAACTCTCCGTCCCCGACAGACACAAAACTAACATCGGGCAACATGGGTAAAGCCCGAATAATGTGCTCGATGCCATTTTTCCGAACTAATCGTCCCGTCGTTATCAGGACAAAACCATTGTGAATTTGTCGGGAAACATTGAAAAAGACTTCACTGGCTCCATTGGGAACTCTCCCCACATTTATGCCACTTTTAGGGTTAAAACCCAATCTCTTGGCGCGCTTCAACAGATACGCGCTTATAGCAGTTAAATAACTTGTACGCGCAAGGGCTAATCTCCATGATAAATCTATCAATCCAAAATGACGCTTAGTCAGATGCTTCTCAGAGTCACCTTCTTGCAAGGAGAGAGCAATGGGAATTTTCTTCCAGAATTTAAAAAAATTAAATATATACGCGGAAAGAGAAGCGTAGCTTACCATCATTGCCCAACACAAATCCGGTTTGAGTTTGGAAATTCTAATTGCCCCAACAAAAGGCACGAGCAACTTATCAAACGCATTGCCAAATCCAATCCTATGCACAAGCACGGCACCAACCTTTTCTAGTTTAGCTAATTTGCGATCTAGTCTGGCTGTGATGAGCTCAAATTCATATTTATCAGTTAGCCTATCTGTAATCTCTTTGATAGCCACTTCGGCTCCACCCACCAATGGGTAATAGGCGGTCGAGAAGATTAGAATTCGGGGCTTTTGCATGATTTAAATTACTCTGGGTTGAGAATCTTTTTCAGTTCTTCGGACGAGATTTCTTTCTTCGCAGACACTTCTTCATGATCCTCTAACTCATCTTGTTTGGCTTCAGTTTCATTGTCAATCTCGGGTTTGTACACCATCTCATCATCTTCTGTTCCCGATTCAGATAAATTAATTTCCCCCGATTTTAGAGCGTCTTCGAGTAATGACTTGAGATTAGAACTGCCTAAATCTCGCATAGCTTCTTGAGGAATTGGTGGTCTTGGGCTTGAATATCCGTCTTGCTTTTTGCGTCGCTTAGCCGCCCCACTTGTGCTAGATAATCCAGTCTCACCCATTGGCCGTGGGGAGAAGCTCTGTGGCGGGCGAGATTGACTAGGACGATTTGCTGGTCGAAATCCTTGAGCAGAAGGGGGTGGTGGCGGACTACCCGGAGGGGAAACTGCGGCTGTCTCATGCCAGACACGTATAACATTTTCCACCCCCTCCCGACCCTTAGAATATCTCGCACGAGAAGCTTCTAGAATCTCATTCCGAAAAGATTGTGCTGGTCGCGCAAGAGGTGGAATTGTTGTAGCTGAGAATGGCGCCGAACCGATACCATCAATCATAAGCGACAAATAAATCTGATTTCGACCAAGACCAACGAGATCCTCTATCATAAACTTGGGTGCGAAAACTTTCTCCAGCAACTCTGCATCGAGCGGGCCAACCCTGAAAGCAATCGTCGTGCCTACATTGCCGAAGACTGCGTCTCTCACTTCTTCCGGCATCTGCTCAACATACTGATGCGCAATAGTTAGATCAAGTTTATATTTGCGTGCTTCGGCTAAAATATTGGCAAAAGATTCATTAACAAAAGATTGAAATTCGTCAACATAGAAGAAAAAATGAGGTACCTTAGCAATCGCACTTGCGTTTAAATTAGCACGAGACATGGCCGCCAAATAAATTTTTGTAATCAACATTCCACCCAAAAGTGAAGCATTGTTCTCTCCCATTCGCCCTTTGGATAAGTTCATGATTAGAATCTTCTTGTTATCCATTGCTTCGCGTATGTCGAAAGAAGAATGTGGTTGACCAATTATATTTCTAATTATTGGGCTGGAAACAAATTGGCCGATCTTATTCTGGATAGCGGCTCCCGCTTCTTGCATGTATCTATCAGTGTACTTAGCAAACTCATCGAGCCAGAAAGCACGCACGGCCGGATCGGTAATTTTAGAAACAACAGTGTCTCGGTAACCCTTATCAGCCAACATTCTGTTCACACCCAATAATGTAGAGTCAGGATATTCTATGAGAGCCAGCAGAATATTGTTCAATATGTACTCCATTCTGGCACTCCAAACATCCGGCCAAATTTTCTTGAAAGCAGCCATGAGGCCGTCCGCTACTAAGTGACGCTGGTCTTGCCCCACGTCTTCCATGACATTGAAAGAAATAGGATGATCAGTGTCAAAGGGGGCGAAGTAAATTACATCTTTAATACGCGAAGCCGGGATATGCTCGAGCAATAATTCAGCCGAACCACCATGGGGATCAATGAAGCCCAAGCCCGAGCCATTCTGAATATCTTGAATGGCAAGATTCTCGAGTAATGTAGATTTACCCATGCCTGTCTTCCCGATGACATACATATGCCTGTCACGGTCTTTCTCTTTTATACCAAATCGCTGTCGCTTATTGCGATAGTCAGTCTCAGCGAAATAGATGATGCGTTCACCACTCTCCATTTATCGAGAATTATAGCACAATAACTACGTTGAAGTGGCTATTCTGTCCAATGCTTCAGGCGTGTACTTCACCCCCGGGTCCCAGAGCATCCATGACGAGAGTCCGGCGTCATAAACAGCGTTTATCTGCGCGCGTACTTCTTTAGGTCCATAATTCCCACCGTAATTGAAATCCTGCAACCATGGACGTAATTTGTCCGGACTGCTACTGGCCATGTACGCCTTTCTGCCCGCACTTGTCATAACGAAATTTATTAATTCATACGGCACAGTGTTCGGATTCGGCCAACCGTTAAAATTCGGCGGATAATGTGAAGGATAAACCATAGGCGCAACATAATCGAAATGCGCAAGGGCATTCTCGAGAACCTGTCCAATGCCCAAATCGTCCGTATTAGTGGTAGTCATACCAAATAAATCCGCAGATATCGGTATCCCTAGGCCACGCAACTTCTCATCAAGATATTTATAAAATTCTTTCATCTTAGCACTCTTATTAATCGTACTTTGCGAGCTACTTGAGTACGCATAATGTACATTCGCCATATCTCCATCAGACGGGAATCTAATATAGTCAAAGTTTATTTCATCGAAACCCATTTGGTAAGAATCTTTAGCTAAACCCACAGTATAATTCCAAACTTCACGTGAACTCGGATCAAGCCAAGCGATACCCTTCCTGTCCCGCCATACGCCCCCGTTATCTTTACGCTTCACCGCATATTCCGGATGTTCTTTCACATACAACTGATCTTGGAACACAGACAGTCTGCCGATCACATATATGTTATGTGTGTGTAATTCTTTTATAAAATCTTTAATGTCGGGTGCGCGCTCTATTACATTCACCCCCGTATAATCTTTGATGTCTATCACAAGCGCGTTAAGTTCTGTGTCGCTGATTAGCTTGAGTATTCTCTCACGCCAATCGCGAACACCAGCGACATAAGAAGTCATATATATCGCCTTAACCGGTATGGGCGTCTCTAGGTGTTTGATGATTTCCCTTGTTGTAGTGCTAGCTGTTTCTGATACGCGCGAATTATAGACTCCAGCCGAACTGTACAGCCAGCCTAAAAATATTACGCAGACAATTATCAATAAACTAACGAGGGCTTTTTTCTTGCTCATAGAGTTCCCGCACGTATTCCTTCCTTATATTACGTAGAGCAAGTATCACCAACAGCAAACCAATTAAAATAAAGACTGTGTTGTCAAAACTCTGTGGGAAGCCCAAAAGTGGTAAAAAGAAAATAACTACCCCACAAACAAAAATTATCCATTCCCGACGCATATAAATAGTATACCACAAAACGAAAGGCCCGTGCCCATTCCGCCAGATGCGGAACGGGCACGGGCACGCAGAAGCCTAGCAGAGATCGTGCCCTGCATCGACAAAATCCCTTTCTGCCTTAGATCGAATTTTCGCCAGGAATCTGTCCAGCCGGAAACAAAGCAGCTTCCGCGCACGTTTCCATGTCGCGCTCCGATTTTGCCAAGAGATCAAGGCCGCATCACTGACGTCAGTCGATTCGAGCGGACGCTCTCTAGACTCTTGGGTGATCGCGTGGTAACTATAACCCCAGCGCGCCGTCCCTGCAGGGGACACAACAGCAACCCCACAGGAAAGACGATAAACCTCACCGAAACCACTGGAGATTACGTCTTCCAGGTAAGCCCTCTTCAGCTCGTACAGCTCTCTGGTTTTAGGATCCTCGACCAGATATGCCAAATCCGTCACACGTTCGGCCACTTCAGTGAACACTTCCACCTCAGGCCCATCGCAATGGTAGCCCCTCTCCAAGGTAAAAGTTTGCACCCAGAAATTTATATCTGGAACGAGGGCAAGTCGTTCTAACTTCAAACGACCCTCCACATCCAACAATTCAAGAAAATAAGCGCCGGCGAAATAAGCCTGAACAAATCTCTCGAGACGTTGTTTCTCAGAGAGACTTGGCATTTTCTTCTTGTCCATTTTTGTGACCTTTCTCCGGTCTCTTAGGCCGGGCAGTGGGTTGCTTAGACCCTTTGCGTTAATCGAGTGGGTCGTCCCAAAAACAATCCAATTCTCAAACTACTCTTTCATATAAAAAAGTCAACGTATCAATTCTGGTACGATCGTATTGGAAGTGGTACATTTTTTAGACTTTACATTAGAACAGCGACCTCTTATTTAAGGTACAGTTGTTAGTTTGGATGTTTTATTATTTGATAATTAGTGACAAGGACTGCGAACTCGCCTTTTTGCTTTTGCTTATTTTCTGACAAGATTTTTACAAGCTCACTTGGTTTGCCAATTAAAACTTCTTCGAATTTCTTCGTTAACTCTCTGCCTATGATTACCTTTTTATCGGGGGCGAATTCTGAAAGTTTATTTAGGAATTTTATAATTCTGTGAGGCGATTCGTACACTATTACTGCTCTCTCTGATTTGGCTATTTCTTTTATCAATGTCTCACGGCCTTTTTTGTGAGGCAGGAAACCCAGAAATGTGAACTCTGTAATGTCTAATCCTGAAATTGAGATGAGTGAAGTAATGGCCGATGGCCCCGGCACACTCACGACATTAATCCCCTGCTCGCGAGCATAAGCAACTAATTTAGCTCCTGGATCTGATACGCCGGGCGTGCCCGCATCTGTCACATAAGCTATATTTTCATAAGGTGCTAGGTATTGGGTACTAGGTACTAGGGTATGCTCGTAAAAAATCTTGAGTGGTTTGTTAATTTTGAAATGTTTGAGCAATTTCTGACTTACCCGGGTATCTTCACAAAATATCACATCAACTTCACTCAATACACGCAAAGCTCGCAATGTTATGTCTTCGAGGTTGCCTATTGGGGTCGCTACGATGTAAAGTGTAGGCATAAGTTTATACTGTCTATATGGAAGCATTATACACATACTTACGGGAGCATCCAGTGGCATACGTGACGCGTGATCGCGAGAGAGCCGAAGGGTTACCCTTCGGCTCTCCGGGTTATTCTATATTTGCGAATGAAAATGGCAGTCAGAACAATAAGAGCACACGCGAACTAATTACAGAATTCACTAATCCAGATAACGCAAGCATCCTTGTTTTCAAGCCGACTAAGAGTGTCGAGCAGATTTGCCGAGAGCGTAACTGGCGCTTGCTCAATCCTTCGGCAGAGCTTGCATATCAGGTTGAGAATAAAGTAACGCAAGTTAGATGGTTGGGTGAACTCGCTCGTTACTTACCAGAACACTGGTTAGGTGAACTAATAGAGTGCAACGTGACGCGCCCCTTCGTGCTCCAATTCGCCACTGGACATTCCGGTGAAGGCACGTTCTTGATCGAGAGTGAACAAGACCTTGCTAATCACATCAAGCAATTCCCCAGAAGACTCATCCGCGCCTCACGCTTAATCACTGGCCAGACTTATACTAATAATAATGTCGTAACAAGTGATAGTGTCTTGATAGGCAACATTTCACTGCAAATTACTGGCGAACCCGTGCTGACTAATAACAGATTTGCCACAGTGGGCAACGATTGGGGCCTCGCAAATTCGAAACTAACAAATCAAGATAAACTTGCTTACAATAAAATTGCGCGTGATATAGGCGAGAAACTGCGCGAATCCGGTTGGAAGGGTTTATTCGGCATTGATGTGATTAAAGAAGAGCGCACCAACAGAATGTACTTGATAGAAATAAACGCCCGCCAACCCGCCTCCGCCTGTTTCGAATCTAGTATTCAAGATCAAGCACGAAAGGCAGGCTTTCGCGAAAGCCTGCCTTTCGTGGGAATTAGAGCCCAAATGCTTACAACTTTCGAAGCGCACTTAGCCTCATTACTTAGACTACCCCTAACTAACAACCAGCTGATACCCATTACTTCCGGCCGACGAGAAATTAATCGCTTAGTTAAAAGTGAAGCGCGGTTATGACTCGCGAACTTTCAAAACAAGCGCAGGGTGTTATCGCATCGTTCCGCGACATACCCTACTACAACAATAAACGCCAGGATATTCGCTTTGGCTTACGAGCCCGTGTGGGCAAAGGCTCGACGCAGGAAATCCTAGACGAAGCGCGGAT
>Ga0209542_10006000_pt1 | contig 23922 bp, 20 predicted proteins | sample RifCSPhighO2_01_FD_184028 | JGI IMG/M metagenome (GOLD analysis project Ga0209542, IMG submission 184028) | Soil microbial communities from Rifle, Colorado - Rifle CSP2_plank highO2_0.1 (SPAdes) (version 2) | ecosystem: Environmental > Terrestrial > Deep subsurface > Rock core/Sediment ...
AACGGCACAATCTAGCGCACACCCTCCGAGAGCCCGGAAGGCCCAAGCAGCATTAGAACACAGAAAATATGGAAATATGGGGACTGACCCCAAAACATGCCAAAACAAGACCCCAAAACAAGCAAAACCAAAACCACCTGCAAATAGACAGAATACGTCAAGTAGTGGTGGAGGAGTGGGCGGTTCATCAAGTTTGATAGGCCTGTATCAGCAACTAATTTCGGCTCTGACTTCCTTGGTTGCAGCCATGAAGTCGCATAGTGGAAGATAGTATTACTAGCACTAGTAAAAAATACATGACTCGTTTTGAAATCAGCACATCAGTCGAAACAGCGATAAGACAGATAGCCTCTAAGGTCCACAGTCCAAGTGGAGTAATGGGGTCAGTCACCATAAATCTAGAATAATTGTTGCGTAATATGACAACCACCGCAAACAAAAACGGAGTCGCAATGAAGCTCACCAAACGCTCCGGCTCTACCACTGCCGCAAGCTCCACACCGTCCCTAGAGACTTACGCATACAACGCACTCGGCAATATCACTGGCTGGAAGACCAACGCAAGTGCAACAAGTACATACGTCTACGGCGGCACTGTTTATACCAACCCGCACGCCGTAACCGACCTCGCCTCTACCACCTACGCATATGACAACAACGGCAACGTCACAAGCGCCGGCTCCAAGGGATACACTTGGGACTATCGTAACCGCCTCTCGGCCGCGTTAGCACTGCGTAAGGAAAATCCCTTTGCGCTTCTAAAAAAGCCCATCTACGTTGTGCAGGCAGGCGCAAGCGGATTATCGGCTATCTCCGGCTCGTTCTCTTATTTGTTCGGACCCGCTTCCGTCATCGCTACGGCTTTCCGCGGCTTCTCTCTACTATTTGCAATTCTCTCCGGCCGGATCTATTTCAACGAGCATCACTTTTTATTGCGAATTACGCTTTTTGTCGTGATTTGCACTGGTCTCGTCCTTCTTATTATTTAGTTCCCACGGGATATGTTTCTGCATTTTATCACGGTATACCGTGATGTTTGGGGAATTGTGAGTTCGTGATACTATCGCGCGCATGACTAGATCGGTCGCGCGCCGTGTCGGCAAATCCCCATCAAAAAAGGTCCTCGTTACAGGAGGTATGGGACTTATCGGCTCCTCGCTTGCGCGGGGATTGCTCGCGGCGGGCTGGGGAGTGCATGTTTTGGACAAATATGAGATATCTATACCGGGTGCAAAATATTTTAGCGGCTCCGTTTTGGATCAAAATGCGGTCGAAGCCGCAATGGAAGGATGCGATAGAGTGGTTCATCTTGCAGCGATTCTCGGAGTCTCGAACGCCGGTCGCAATCCTGTTGAATGTCTTGATGTGAATATTTTTGGCACGAGGAATGTCCTCGAGTCATGCGTCAAAATGAATGTGAAAAGAATTCTCTTTTCTTCCTCTTCCGAAGTTTATGGAGAGCCAGAGAAGGTTCCAATCAAAGAGACGGCAGCACTTCTTCCAAAATCTGAATACGGTGTAAGCAAGGTGGTCGGCGAGGAATACTGCAGAGCATATTCTAAACAGTTTGCTCTTCCATACACTATAGTGAGATTTTTTAATGTTTATGGAGCGGAGCAGAGAGACGATTTTGTAATTCCCGTCTTTACTAATGCGGCGGTTGCCGGAAGGCCTTTGACGGTTCATGGCGATGGGGCGCAGGTACGCGCTTTCTGTTATGTAGACGATATAGTGGATGGCGTAATAAAGCTGCTTTTTTCTCCAAAAGCCGAGAATGAGGTTTTCAACATAGGCAGTCCCGGTGAGCCGATAACAATGCTCGATCTTGCAGAGCACATTGTTAAAGCCGCCGGTCAGCCGCGCACCCTTATAAGGAAAATTCCGTTCACATCAAGTGATCGAACCGCGGCCCGCGATGTCCGCCAGCGTCTGCCGGATATCAGAAAGGTGCAGAAGATTATCGGCTGGAAGCCGAAGATAACTCTTGCCGAAGGGATAAAGCGTGTTCTTGCATACAAGCAGAAACACAGGGCAGAGAATTTATGAAAATACCTCGCGTATGTGTTGTGATCCCTATAAAGGAACGCTCAACGCGCATTCCCGGAAAAAATCTTAAAAATCTCGCCGGTAAGCCGATGATGGCTTACATCATCGAAACAGCAGGGAGCGCCCGCGGGGTTGACCGCGTAATCGTCTCGACGGAATCAAAAAAAGTAAAACGCGTTGCCGAAAAATACGGGGCCGAAGTCCCGTTCCTGCGTCCGCGCTCGCTGATTACCGATAAAACCACGTCACAGCAAGTTCTTATTCATGCGACAGCAGAGCTTGCAAAAAAGGGTTATAAACCCGATTACATTTTGCTTCTTTATGCAACATCGCCTCTTCTTTCGAGAAGGCGAATCGAAGAAGCGATCCGCATCGCCGCATCGAGAAATTCAGATTCGGTCATAAGCGGCTCGATCGACAAAGGTCATTATTGGAAAAAGCGAGACGCTAAATGGGAGCGTTTATATCCGGTCAAACTTGTTAACAGCCAGTTCCAAAAACCGCTGTTTAAAGAAAATGGCGCTATCTACATGACAAAGACAGCAATACTAAAAAAACAGTTGGTCGGGAGGCGTGCAGATGTCCTCCTGATGGATAGTGATGAGAGTATCGATGTGGATTGGCCGGAAGATTGGAAAAAAGTCGAGGAAATTCTTCGCAAAAGAAAGCGATCATGAAATCCCGTTAGAAGTCCTCGACAGAAAAATTGAGTACAATTTTTCTTAAAAAATATATATTAACATTAGAAATAACGATAAATTTTTCAGACCAATAACCATGATCAACCAGCGACGGACTTCTAACGGGATGAATAAATACAGAGCAGTTGTTATTGGGTGCGGAAGGATCGGAGCACTCTTTGAAGGCGAGAAGAACCGTGCCAAGCCGGCAAGCCACGCCGGAGCGATCCTCGCAAACAGTAGAACTAAGCTAGTTGCCCTCGCCGATCCCGACCGGCAAAATCGCGCTAAAGCAAAGAAGCTATTTCCGCATGCTCACTACTATGCTGCGGCAGAAGAATGTATCCGGCTCGAGCAGCCGGACATCGTTTGCATCGCAACGCCCTCTCCCGTCCGCCTGCCGCTCGTGAAAGCGTGCGTGCAATATGGTGTGCGCATGATCATCTGTGAAAAACCGCTTGCTCTCACTCTGCGCGATGCGCGAGAGATACAAAAAATCGTTGATCATTCAAAGCTCGCATTCGTACTCAACTACCAAAGACGCTTCTCGCGGCTTTTTGAAAAAGTTCGCAAGGATATTGAGAGGGGCGTTATAGGCCGCATTCAACAAGTTTCGTGCCGGTATTCTAACGGCCTTTTCAATAATGGAGGACACATGATCGATTCGCTCAAGTATCTTCTTGAAGACCCAATTGTCTCTCTCGCAGCGCTGGATAATAACCGGAACAAGACCCATCCGAAAGGCGACATTAATGCAGATGCATTTCTTGTAAGCAAAAACGGCACGCACATAATCCTGCAGAGCTTCGATCAAAAGGAGTTCGCTATACACGATATGATAATTTTCGGAGAGAAAGGCGCGATCGCGATCAGCGATTTTGGCCAGAAGGCGGAGTGGTTTCCCGCCAAGAATTTGAGCTTCGCGGGTTTGCGTGCGCTTTCTGAAAAACCTTCGACCCTCATTCGTGCGCCCTTGAGTGCCACTGCGGGAACGCTGGCGGAAATAATTCGAGCTCATGAAAATAAAAGAAGACCGAGAAGCGGGCTTGAGAACGGCGTCTATGTCCTCGAGGTTTTGGATGCTATCGCGCGCAGTGCCCGAAGCGGCGGAAAGCTAGTAAAGATATAATAGGAATATGTCCAGTAGGAAGACAAAGAAAACACTCCCTCTTGCTCATTCATTCGGGTCTACTGATATTCCAAAAGTCATTCGGCTTTTGAAAAAGGGCCCGTTCTCCGGATTTCTAGGCGCGCCCGGGGAAGCGTTTTTTGGGGGCAAAGAGGTTCGCGCGCTCGAGAAAGCCGTTGCAAAAAAGTTTAAAGTGAGGCACGCCGTTTCTTTCAATTCCGGAACTACGGCCCTGCAGGGAGCGATGGTTGCGCTCGAGATAGGCCCAGGAGACGAAGTCATCGTCCCACCTTACACGATGTCGGCTACTGCGATGGCCCCCTTATTGAACGGCGCGGTCCCGATATTTGCGGACATCGATCCGCGTACGTTTTGCCTAGACCCTAAATCAGTGCAGAAAAAAATCACCAAGTATACCAAAGCCATCATTGCGGTGAATCTCTTTGGTCAGGCGGCCGACTATGGGGAATTAATAAAAATCGCAAAAGAGAATCATCTCTATCTTGTGGAGGACAATGCTCAATCAATAGGCGCCAAATGGCGCGGGAAATTCACCGGCACGATCGGCGATCTAGGGGTTTTGAGTTTCAATGTTCATAAGACGATCCAGTCGGGCGAGGGAGGAATGATACTGACAAATAATGACCGCATCGCGCTCCGCGCGCAGGCCTGCCGCAACCACGGCGAAAATGTCGCTAATATATATGACGTCGGGCCAATTATTGGAAGCAACTATCGAATTACAGAACTTTCGGCGCTTATCGCGCGATTGGAATTTGAGCGTCTTGATTTGCTATTGCGCGAGCGGCTCGCCTTGGCAAAACGGCTCGAGCGGCTGCTTAGCGAAATAGAAGGGCTTGAGCTTCCGTATGTCGCGCCCGGAAATACGCATGTCTATTTTGTATATGCGCTTAAGGTGAATGAAAAAAAGCTTGGGATCTCGCGCGACAAAATTGTCGAGCGCATGGAGAAAGAGGGTTTCCCAATGTCCCTCGGATACGTGGAGCCGCTTTATCTTCTTCCAGTTTTTCAGAAAAAAAAGGCATTCAACGACACGCCGTTCCCATTTAAAAGCGATTGGTATCATGGCAATCCGAAATACTCAAAAGGTATCTGCCCGGTTGTCGAGCGCCTCCACGATAAGGAGCTCACGTTTACGTTCAATGCCGCCCATAGATATACGCCGGAAGACATTGATAGATTTGCATCGACATTGAGGCGCATAATTCGCAATGGAAGAAAATGAAGTCGCTTTTCTATGCACATGATGCTGGAGGGGCGCAAGCTGTCGCGCCCGTGATAAAGCTCGCACAAGAAAAAGGAAACAAAGTTATTGTTTATGCAGATGGTCCAGCTCGCTCCATTTTGGAAAGGAAGGCAATTGCGGCAAAGGATCCCTCGGCGCTAAACAATGCTGATATCACGGCCGCTGCTGCAGCAGTTTTTGGCACGAGCGTAGGGGATACATTCGATAAAAAACTGTTGCAGGACTTGCGAGGGAAAATTCCCACAGTCGCGATCATAGACTACTGGTCGAATTATCGGATGCGATTCACGGACGGTAGTGGCCATTTTATAGAGCCCGATCTTATTCTCGTGATCGACGAGGCGATGAAGGAACAGATGATAAAAGAAGGTTTTGACGAGGCGCGAATTATCATAACGGGCAATCCGCATTTTGATAACTTTACAGAAGGCATCAAGCGCGAACGGGAAGATCCGAAAGAAGTTCTATTCATATCACAGCCGCTTTCGACGCTGCGAAAATATACCGATTTCGGGTTCGATGAGTTCAGCGCTTTAACGGACTTAAAGGAGGTTTTGAAAAATACGAAATATTCGCTCGTTATCCGGTTGCACCCTAAAGATGAACTAGGCAAGTATGACAGCTATCTGAACGAGCGGACGACTCTTTCGAATGAAAAAAGTCTAGAGGACGCGATCTCGCGCGCGGGGGTAATAATCGGAATGATTTCCCCCGTACTTATCCAAGCGGCGGGGGCAGGCAAACGTGTATTAAGCTATGAGCCAGGATTAAAAGTCGCCGATCCTCTAGAGAGCAATACGCAGGGCATCACAGAACGTGCAATAAATAAAGATGAATTGTCCAAATTCTTCTCGGAAAGTAGGATGAAAAAACAAGTTTCGATAGAAAGCATTTGGCCGAAAGGCGCAACAGCTCGCGCGCTTCGCGCGATTGAACAAGCCGCAAAATCGTGATACAGATGCCTACATAATGAAAGAACGCCCAAGGCTTCCATATTCAACGCAGTCGATCAGCGATGCTGATGTTAATGCCGTTGGGCGCGCACTGCGCTCGCCCTATCTCACGCAAGGACCGGAAATCGGGCGGTTTGAGAAGGCGCTCGCAAAAATCTCCGGTAAGCGATTTGCCGCCGCCGTTAATAGCGGCACAGCCGCACTGCATGCGGCCTATACGGCCGCAGGAATCGGTAAGGGAGATGAAGTCTTGGTGCCCGCGATTACTTTTGCGGCAACCGCCAATGCTGTGCTTTATCTCGGTGCAAAACCAGTTTTTGTAGATGTTGATCCAGATACTGGAACAATGTCGGCGGCGGACGCCGCGAAAAAAGTGACGAAGAAAACTCGCGCCATCGTTCCGGTCGATTATGCCGGCCGCCCGTGCGACTATTCAGCTTTTAGAGTTCTCGCAAGAACGCACAAGCTCGTCCTCATAGCGGATGCCGCGCAAAGTCTCGGCGCACTCTACAAGGGCAAGCCCGCGGGAAGTTTCGCCGATATCAGCGTGTACAGCTTTCATCCAGTTAAATCAATAACGACGGCAGAGGGTGGAGCGATTGTCACAGATAAAGAGGAATTTGCAGCCAGAATGCGTCTTTTCCGCAGTCACGGTATATCGAAAACTGCGTCGGAGTTTGAGCGAAAGTCAGAAGGGCCGTGGTACCAGGAAATGCAGTTGCTTGGGTACAACTATAGAATGCCGGATTTATTGGCGTCTCTAGGATTAAGTCAATTGAAGCGCCTCAAGAAATTCATAAGTAAACGCGCATCTGCCGCGCGCCGTTATGACAGGATCTTGCGTGAGATAGAAGGGATTATTCTGCCGGCAAAAGACTCAGCAGATTATTCATCTGCCTGGCATCTCTTTCCGGTGCGCATCGAGGAGGAAAAGAAGCGCAAAAAAGTATTTGAATATTTGCGCAAAGCCGGGATCGGAGTCCAAGTCCACCACATCCCAGTCTATTTGCATCCGTATTATCAAAAACTTGGATACAGAAAAGGACTTTGTCCTGTCGCAGAAAGCTGGTATGCGCGGGAAATATCCCTGCCGCTTTATCCTTTCATCTCTGAAAAAGAGCAGCGATATGTCGCACGGGCGCTGCGAGCCGCTATTGCATGAAAGATCCGAACGCAATTGCGGTGCTTGCGGCGAGTATAGTTTATGAAAATGGCCGCTGGAGAAGCACGGATCTCACAGAAGAAGACGATAAATACGGAGCGCCGGGAGGTCGTCAGCGAGTCGAGGCGACGGCACTCCTCTGTGGAAAATGGCCCGGTGCATTTATCGTGACCACTGGTGGCATGGGCTATGACGTCGCTTCGGCTTTTCCAAAAGAGCGCCCGCTTTTATGCGAAATTTTAAAAGATGAACTGCTGGAATCTAGCGTGGAGGAGAAGCGGATCATTCTTGAAAAGAACTCAAACAACACATATCAAGAACTTTTGGAATTGGAAAAAATATTTACTAAGCGCAAATGGAGGACCATTGCGATAATTACGAGTAAGTGGCACATACCGCGTGTGCGAGCTATGCTTGAAGCGAAATTTCAGAAATTTCAAAAAGGTGTTGATTTAATCACCGCGGAGGATATTTTGATTAGCGAAAAAAGAGTATCAGCTAAAAGAATCGAAGAAGTCTATAGTAGTGACTTTATGAAAAAACGCATTGAGTTGGAGGCTCGCGGAGTAAGACAAATCAAGGACGAGTCATATCGATACATCTAATATGCTCAAGATAAATATTCTTATAGATAATCCAAAAAGCTGGTACATGCCCTATGGAAAGCAGCTGGCAAATAAACTGCGCCGCCTTGGAAATAAAGTTGTTTTAGTGAAAGAAGAAAAGAAAATTCAGAAAGGGGATATAGCATTTTTTCTAAGCTGTGAAAAAATTATAAGTCGCAGCATTCGATCACGTAACGTGCATAATCTTGTAATTCATGCCTCCGACTTGCCGAAGGGTAGAGGTTGGTCACCTATGGCGTGGCAGATACTGCAGGGAAGAAATTTAATAACCGCGAGCTTGTTTGAGGCCGCCGATAAAGTGGACAGTGGACTAATTTATTTTCAAGAGAGAATAGCACTAAAAGGAAATGAGCTAATAGCAGAGTGGCGGGAAAAGGAAGCGCAAGCAATCGAGCGTCTTGCGCTCGCATTCGTAAAAGCATATCCCTCTGTACTCGGAAGACCTCAAAAAGGCAAAACCACTCTTTTTCGGCGCCGGATTCCTGCCGATAGCAAAATGGATCCAAAAAAAACGATAGCCGAGCAATTCGATCTCTTGCGCATAGTAGATAACGAGCGTTATCCTGCGTTTTTTAAATTTCGCGGGTACACGTACTTATTAAAAATTGAAAAGCAGAAATAATATGAGGCCGTTCATCAGAGTCGGGAATAGGAAGATAGGCGCTGATCATCCGGTGTTTATCGTAGCGGAAGTTTCAGCGAACCATCATCAGAAATACGAAGAAGCAGAAAGGTTGATCCGCGCGGCGAGAAAGGCGGGCGCCGACGCTATCAAGCTTCAGACATATACGCCGGACACCATCACTATTGATTCAGACAAGAAATGGTTCTTCATTGGCGGGAAAAATACCCCGGCGTCCTGGAAAAAAGAAAATCTCTATGCTCTTTATAAAAAAGCGTACACACCGTGGGAATGGCAGCCGAAGTTAAAAGAACTTACGGAAAAGCTGGGCATGATATTTTTTTCGACGCCCTTTGATGCAACAGCCGTCGATTTTTTGGAGAAACTGAACGTTCAATGCTACAAGATCGCCTCATATGAAGCGACCGATATTCCACTCTTAAAAAAGGTGGCGGGAACCGGCAAGCCCGTGCTCCTCTCCGTGGGTTTTGCAGATTCTCGCGAAATTGAAGAAGCGATAAAAACGCTCAAGAATGCCGGAGCGAAGGATATCGCGGTTCTGCACTGTGTTACCTCCTATTCTCGCGATCCGGAACTTGCAAATACTTATCTTTCGAACATCCGTGATATCGCCGAGCGTTTCGGTGTGGTTACAGGATTTTCGGATAATAATGCGGGCATAGAGCTGCCGATAGCATCCGTGTATGCCGGCGCGCGGATAGTGGAGAAACATTTCATTCTTAGCCGCGGCAGCGGCGGCCCCGATTCTCGTTTCTCGATAGAGCCGAGCGAGCTTCGGGAAATGGTGAAAGGTATTCGCAGAGCCGAAAAAGCTCTCGGCTCACCCCATTATGGCCCGGCGAGCAAGGATGAGGAGCGCTACCGAACTCTTAGGCGTTCGCTCTTTGCGGTCGAGGACATAAAAAAAGGCGAGCGATTCACAAAAAAGAACATCCGAGTGATCCGCCCGCACTTTGGTCTTCCCCCCAAAAGATACGAGGAGGTGATAGGAAAAATTGCGGCAAAAGACATATCTAGAGGAACCCCGCTACAAGACCGCTTGATCGCCCGCAAAAGAATTACATGAAAAAGAAAAAGCAAAAAAAAGTCCGCTGGGTGGCGGTCTCGGGGGGCTTCGATCCATTGCACATCGGCCACGTGCGGATGTTCGAAGAGGCGCGCTCGCTCGGCGATCGGCTCGTTGTCATATTGAATAACGACAACTGGCTGCGCGCGAAGAAAGGATTCGCGTTCATGCCAGCGCGCGAGCGCGCGGAAATAATCCGCACATTTCCTTTTGTGGATAAAGTAGTCGTCACGGAGCACGCGAAGGATGACAAGGACATGAGCGTCTCTCACGCACTCCGCAAACTGCGGCCCGCAATTTTTGCCAACGGTGGCGATCGCCTGAATCGGAATACACCGGAGGCGCATTTGTGCATTGAGCTCGGCATCAAGATGGCATTCAATGTCGGGAAAGGCGGGAAGGTGCAATCGTCATCGTGGATGATAAACGCCGCGCGCAAGCCCGCCTCGAAGACGGTGCGTCCGTGGGGAGAATATTTTGGATGGGACAGCGGGAAGGGATGGAATTTGAAAACGGTTTACATAAAGCCGGGCAAGCGCTTGAGCCTGCAATATCATCATCATCGCGGCGAATACTGGATGCTCGTAGAAGGCGATGCCACAGCGACTATCCAAAAAGGTGGGGAGGCGGCTGTCCGCTTCCCGCTTAAAAAAGGGCAGATAACTTACGTCGACAACAAAGTAATCCACAGATTGGAATCTAAAAGAGGCGCCAAGATCGTCGAGGTAGCATTTGGTGATTTTGACGAAAAAGATATTGTTCGGATCGAGGACGATTATGGCAGGGTTGATTAAGCGGATAGGCGAGAGAGAGCGCAAATACGTCGAAGAAGTCCTGGCGTCAGATTTTTCGCGATCGAAGAGCCCGAAAATGAAGGCTCGATTTGAGAAAGCTTTTGCCGCGAAATTAGGAGTCAAGCATTCAATTGCACTCTCAAATGGCACGGCCGCGCTGCATTCTGCTCTTTATGCCTCTGGAGTTCGCGCTGGAGATGAGGTCATAACTACTCCACTAACAATGTCCTCGCCCGCGATGGCGATCCTCCAGGCGGATGCAGTTCCGGTTTTTGCTGATGTTATTGAAGACACTCTCGCGATAGATCCGAAGCGACTGGAGAGACTTATTACGCCTCGCACGAAAGCAATTATAGCAGTGTCCCTTTACGGTCTCCCTCCGGAATTGGATGAGATCATGGCTATAGCTAAAAAGCACAATATAAAAGTGATTGAAAATAATGCACAGTCGCTGCTTAGCAAGTATAAAAAACGATTAACTGGCTCCATTGGGCATCTATCGATTTTTTCACTTCAATCGAGCAAGCACATCACGTCGGGCGAGGGCGGCGTCGTCTGCACTAATTCCTCTCGGCTTGCGGACGCAGTGAGACAGTTCGGCTTTCTTGGATTTTCTCTTTCTCGCGCAAAGGGGCAGATCCGGAAGAACACGATAAAGAACCCGCACGACCGCCATTTTATGATGGGCTACAACTATCGCATGCCGGATTTGTGCGCTGCCGTAGCTCTTGGACAGCTTGAACACATTCACGAATTGGTACAGCGCAGAATCGATGTGGCCAATTTATTTATTGAAGCAATAGGAAGCTGCAAGTGGCTCAAGCCGCAATTCACACCGGCCCATGCCGTGAATTCATATTGGGCGCTTGCGGTGCGGCTTACGAATCCCGATATTCTGTGGACAGCTTTTAGGAAGAAATTTATGGAACTCGGCGGGGATGGTATTTATTCTGCGTGGCGCCTTACATATGATGAACCGGCCTTCCACAGAGCGACACGAAACTTCTCGGGCAAAGAAAGAGTTATTAAAGCCACATACAAAGGGAAGCTGCAAAAATGGGAAAAAGGCCTTTGTCCCATAGCAGAAAAAGTACAACAGCAAATTCTTGCATTTAAGACCAATTATTGGGACTGGAGCCGCGCACAGAAACAAGCAGAAATCTTGAAAAAAACTATAGCTTACTTTGATAAGACATAGAATATCTGTCCCTTTAAGTCGATTGGCGGCGATTCTCTAAAATGCTAGAATCACGCTCAATGATAATTGAAAAGACTCTGCGCTGGATAGTAATTCTCGGCATATTCACCCTTCCTTTCATAGTGTTCATTGTCGCTAATACTTTTTTCTTTCCTTACATCACTGGGAAGAATTTCGCTTTCCGGCTTATTGTTGAAGTTATTGTCGGCGCTTGGCTTGCTCTTGCGCTAATAAAGCCCGAATATCGTCCGAGAAAAAATTGGCTTCTCGGAGCCTTTGCAATATTTACCCTTTTGGTGGCATTGGCGGATGCTTTTGGCGTAAATCCGTTCAAAAGCTTCTGGAGCAACTTCGAGAGAATGGACGGATGGGTAACCCTTGCTCATCTATTTATGTATTTTGTGGTTGCCTCGGCCATCCTAAATACTGAAAAACTGTGGCGGGCGTTCTGGCTCTTTACTCTCGGGATCTCTACTCTCGTCGCGCTTCAGGGTCTCGCGCAGTTTTTCGGGCTTGCAACGGCTGACGCGGGTTTCTGCTCGTCTGCCCGAATATGCGCCAAACTCGGCAATCCCATATATCTTGCCGGATACATGCTCTTTAATGTTTTCATCGCCGGAATTTACATAAGCCGCACTGGTGGCGAGAGATGGAGCGTCGCGGAGAAATCTTTTGCTGGAGTCTTTCTTGCAATATTCTCAATCATATTGGCGACAATAGCGAAGGATTCAGGATGGGTTCCATATATAGTCTTGATTATTTTCGACGCTCTTGCGATTTGGTTTCTTTACACAAAACAAAAATATCTTCTTGCGCTCGTTCTTGTACTTGATGCGAGCATACTTTTCCTCACTGGAACGCGTGGTGCGATGCTCGGTCTCATAGGTGGCGTACTCCTCTCCGCTCTCTTGATCGCAATATTAGGTAAAGACATACCGCGCGCGAGGAAATGGGCAGTATCATCCATGGCTGCCATCCTCGTTCTAGTAGGCGCTTTTTGGCTGGGGCGTGATCAGGCGTGGGTCAATAAGGTGCCATTTCTACAACGACTCGCGACAATTTCTCTCGAAGATAATACAACCAAAGCTCGCTTTATGAACTGGGGAATGGCGTGGCAAGGCGTCAAAGAGCGGCCGCTTCTTGGGTGGGGGCAGGAAAATTATGCGGTCGTCTTTGACAAGTATTACAACCCTCAAATGTATGATCAGGAGCAGTGGTTCGATCGCGTGCACAATGTTGTCTTCGACTGGCTGGTCGCCGCTGGATTTCTCGGGCTCTTGGGCTATTTGTCCATAATTTTCTTTGCGCTGTATTATATTTGGAAGAAACCGACCATACCTGCGCCGGTTCCGGCAAAGAGAAAAGAGGTGAATGGACCGGCTTTTGGAGTTTTGGAAAAAAGTCTTCTGACGGGCTTACTGGCTGCATATTTCTTTCATAACCTTTTTGTCTTCGACAACATAGCGAGTTACGTCTTTTTCGCCACGACTCTTGCGTATATCGTCTCGCGCGCTACGAGCGCGGGGGATTACCCGTTTGTTTTATCTAAGAGCCAGCTGCCTTACAGTTCGATCCCCATGGTCGCTGCATTTGCAGTGGTCCTTGTATGGGGGCTCGCCTGGGGAGTAAATAGCAAGGCACTAAATCAAGGGCGCGATCTAATACTGGCCATATCGCCGCAACAGGAAGGAATTAATAAGAATCTTGAGTATTTCAAAAAAGCCGTGGGCACTATGAGCATTGGCACTCAAGAGGCAAGCGAGCAGGTCGCTCAAGCGGCTGCCATCTTGGCGCAAAATCAAAATGTTCCCATGGACATTAAGATGCAATTTGCAGATCTCGCTAAAGAAGGTCTTCAAAAGCAGTCTGAGCTCTCGCCACTTGACGCAAGATTCCCGCTTTTCCTCGGAGTGCTTCTGACCGCATATGGAGATCTTGATGGGGCGTCCAAATCGCTTGAGCGCGCCCTTGAACTTTCGCCCACCAAACAGACTATCCTTTTTGAGGTCGCGCAAAATGCGATAGCTCGAGGAGATGGTGACGCTGCTCTTAAGGCGTATAAACAAGCTTTTGAACTTGCGCCAGAGTTCGATACCGCGAGAATATACTATGCGGCATATCTCATTAAAACTCAGCAAGACAAGCTTGCCGATGAAGTGCTTGCCCCGATAATTCCTAAAGGTTCAGCGGCTAATCCACGCATCGCGGCCGTATATGCGGAGCGCGGCCGCTACGATAAAATTGTTCTGATTTGGAAAGCGCGCGTCGCTGCCCACCCAGAAGATATACAGGCGCGATTTACTCTTGCAGCGGCGCTATATGCGAGCGGAAAGTCCGGCGAGGCGATAGCAACTTTAGAAGAAATAGCGCAGCTTGATTCTAACAGCAAGCCGCAAGTGGATTCTCTAATCCAAGAAATCAGAGGCGGCACTTTAAAGATTTAAGCCGCGAAGTATGAAAAGGAGAGTCGGATTCACAGCTGGAGCACTTGATTTTACGCATGCCGGGCATTTTTTGATGCTGAAGGAATGCAAAGAGCATTGCGACAAGCTGATCGTTGCTCTGCAGAGCGACCCTTCTATTGACAGGCCCGAAAAGAATAAGCCGATCCTCTCGATGAAAGAAAGGCGGATAATTCTGGAGGGAATTAAATATGTAGACGAGGTAGTCGAGTATGATACGGAGGAAGATCTCGTTCGATTGCTAAAGAGAATCAAGCCGGACGTGCGATTCTTGGGGGAAGATTGGAAAGGAAAGAAATACACGGGACATAAACTAAAAATCCCCGTTTTCTGGAACACGAGAAAACATCAATATTCTTCGTCAAATTTAAGGCGCAAAATATATCATGCCGAGCGCCTGCCGATTTTCTTTGATATGGATGGCACAGTGACGGGAAGCAAGCAGCAAGCGTCAAAGCAGATGCTCAACAAATTGCGCAGCATAAAGTTCGTCATTGTTTCCGGGCAAACGATAGAGCGAATACGATATCAAGTCCCGGGACTCGACGGGGTTTATCTCGCACAGAACGGCAATCACGCGGTTGAAGTGAGGGGAGGTGTGATCCACGAGATTTGGAAAAAAGAACTTAGCTCAAATCAAAAACAGAAGATTCTCGAGCACATAAAAAGCTATGCCGATATTAAAGAAGATCAGCTCGAAGATAGAGGATGCCAAATATCATATTCATTCGTAGGGCACAACGCTGACATCAATATAAAAAAGAAATTTGACCCTGATGGAAGCAAAAGGGCCGCGATACTCAAGAAGGTTCCCTTTCCCAGCGCTTATATAGGCGGTACAACCACGATTGACTATATCCCCATCAACAAGGGAGAGAACATAAAGAAATACTGCGAATTCAAGGGTATCAATCCGTTTGAGACTTTTTATGTGGGGGATGCACTCTTTCCGAAGGGCAACGATGAAAGCGTGCAGTCTGTAATGCCGACCTTTTCCGTGACAGACTCCGCAGAAACGCTAAAATTGCCCATATGGGGCTGGGCCGCATAAACTATGGATATCAATGAATACAAAAAGAAAGCGGGCTTGATCAGAGATACTTCTGTTTATAAAGTCTACGATCTTCCTGAACTAGATCATTTAGTTCTATCACGCACGGAATTGCACGCTGGGCAAGCTACGAGCGGACATTCGCACGAAGAGGCTGATGAAGTATATTTTTTTGCAGAAGGAACAGGACAGATGGAAATCGGCGAAGAAATACGCGATTGTAAGAGCGGGGACATATTTTTAGTACCGAGAGGCAAGTTCCATCGCGTGCATAATCCCGGGAAAAGCGACCTTGCTTTTTGGGCGGTTTTTGAAAAGTATGGGGAGAGGAAATAGTTGTGGGCGTCTATTTGCGCCGAAAGATCATTAGTGTATAATTTTAACCAATGTGAGCGCCATTAAGTTGTGGCTCTCCAACGAAAGTCGCGAAGATCCCGCCTCCGGCGGGGTTTTCGTTTTCAGCCTAATTTCATGCTGTTTGCCAGAAATTTAAGGGGTGCTAGGCTAATTTTAGATAGGGCACAGCGCGGAGGGCGGCGGCACTCACATTGACTTTCACTTTGGAGCTCGCACCCGTCCTCCACATTGTGCCTTATTTCTTGCTCGGCGGTGCGAATGATTCCTGCATATAGATACTTGGTATTCAGAGTGATACGATGACCGGGATGTCATTTTGGAAAGGATTGCTTGGTGACGAGAATATAGCTGCCCTAAAACGTGCGCAGCCGATTATTGCCGCAACACAACAGTTCGAGGAGGAAATGAAAGCATTGTCTAATGATTCGCTGCGAGAAAAAACATCTTCGCTGCGAGCGGAACTAGACGCTGGAAAATCTCTTGAAGAAATTGCCCCGCAGGCATTTGCGCTCGTTCGAGAAGCATCTCGTCGCACTTTGGGGGAGCGGCATTTTGATGTGCAGCTGCTAGGAGGAATGATTCTTCATAATGGTGATATTTCAGAAATGAGAACAGGAGAGGGAAAGACTCTTGTAGCAACTCTGCCGGCATATCTCAATGCGCTTACCGGCAAAGGTGTGCATATAGTTACTGTAAATGATTATCTATCGCGCAGAGATGCCGTTTGGATGGGGCAGATCTATCATACGCTTGGCATGTCGATCGGAGTAATAAACCATGAAGCATCGTATCTTTATGATCCTTCGGCAAAGTTGGAGACTGGGGAAGCCGATAAAACTCGCGATGAACTGGGCTCATTCAAAGTCGTCCACGAATTCTTGAAGCCGTGTACGCGACGAGAAGCGTATTATGCCGACATTACATATGGGACGAACAATGAATTTGGATTCGATTATTTGCGCGACAATCTGGAATATGATCCGAGAAACTTGCGCCAGCGCCTTGAAAAGGATGGCGGGTATCACTATGCGATCGTGGACGAGATAGATTCGATTCTCATAGACGAAGCGCGGACGCCCCTCATTATTTCTGCGCCGATTGCGGATGCGGAGAATCTGTATACGAAATTTGCGGGAATAGCGCGCTCTCTTCTGAAAGAGGAAGATTATACTGTTGACGAAAAACACAAACAAATTTCGCTTACTGATTCAGGAATAGAGAAGGCAGAGAAGGATCTAGGAATTGCAAATATTTATACGGAGGCGGGCATTAAATATGTGCACCATCTGGAAACTGCAGTGCGCGCCAAGGCTCTTTATGAAAGAGACAAGCACTATGTCATCAAAAATGGGGAAGTGATAATCGTTGATGAGTTCACAGGCCGATTGCAGCCGGGGCGGCGCTGGAGTGAAGGGCTGCATCAAGCAATAGAAGCGAAGGAGGGAGTGGCCATTCAGCAGGAATCACGCACTTTCGCATCAATAACTTTTCAGAATTATTTCCGCCTCTATGAGAAGTTAGCGGGAATGACCGGTACGGCGCTTACTAGTTCGGAGGAGTTTTACAAGGTGTACGGTTTGAACACGGTAACCGTTCCTACAAACAAGCCCTCGCAGCGCAAGGATCATGAAGATCTGATTTTCCAAACAGAAAATGGTAAGTACAAGGCCATCGTGCGAAAGGTGCGCGAGCTAAATAATAAGGGTCAGCCGGTTCTAGTAGGTACTACTTCGGTCGAGAAGAATGAACTTCTCTCTGCGCATTTCAAGCAAGAAGGTATTCCGCACGAAGTTCTGAATGCAAAGAATCATGAAAGGGAAGGAGAGATAATCGCGCAAGCGGGAAGGAAAGGCGCAGTGACGATAGCAACCAACATGGCCGGTCGAGGCGTGGACATCAAACTCGGAGGCAACCCTTCGATTCTGGAGGAATATGAAAAAGTGAAAAAGGCGGGGGGACTTTTCGTTCTTGCCACCGAGAGGCATGAGGCGCGGCGTATAGACAATCAGCTTCGCGGACGTTCTGGCCGTCAGGGAGATCCGGGCGAAACAGAATTTTTTGTATCTCTTGAAGATTCCCTCATGCGCGTGTTTGCATCAGAGATGCTAAAGCGCGTTATGGGAACTTTTAAGATCCCAGAAGACGAGCCGATTTTTAATTCCATGATTACTAGATCGCTAGAAAAGGCGCAAACAAGAATAGAAGAGCTGAATTTCGACGCGCGAAAACATGTTCTTGCATATGACGATGTATTGAATATTCAGCGCCAAAGCATTTACGGTCGAAGACGAGCAATCTTGACCGGCAGTGATGCGGACGTGGACGAAGAACTTTCTCGCATATCGGCAGAAGCGGATCCAGAATTTAAAAAGAAAGTAGCGGAGAAAAAAATTGAATTTGGAGAGTCTTTTTATCCTGGTGTTCGAAGGTTCCTCCTTCAGACTATAGATTTTTTGTGGGTGGAGCATCTTGAGGCAATGGAATATCTGCGCTCGAGCGTCAATCTTCGCGCATATGGGCAGCGAGATCCACTAGTCGAGTATAAAAAGGAGGGACTCAAGCTCTTCCAAACTATGGAGGGGAACTACATGGCGCAGGTGATGCACATTCTTCCGAACCTTCGTGCGGCAAGTGCACCGGCGGAAGTCAAAGTTATCCACAACGCAGCGAGAGCTATAACTGCTACTTCCGCGACTCCCACTAGAGGTAAGCCTGGGCGCAATGACAGGGTAGTAATCACCAATGGCACGGAGACAAAGGAGATGAAATACAAGAAAGCTGAAGGACTGCTGGCAACTGGAAAGTGGAAAATCATTAAATAAAATCAAATATCAAAAATCAAAATGGAAAATGACAGAGCAAAATTCAAAAGTGATTTTAAAGCGCGGCTTTATCGTTGGGTTGTTCGTTTAATCAAGTTCATTGATAAATTGCCTCGCGATTCTGTCTGCGCCGTTATGGGCAAACAGCTTTTGAGGAGCGGTACAAGCATACTAGCAAATTATATTGAGGCGCAGTCTGCGAGCTCTAAGAAAGATTTCACGAATTTCTTTACCCACTCGCTTAAATCAGCCAATGAATCTAAGGTGTGGTTAGCTCTGCTTCGCGATACAGAAAAGGGCGAGCGATCCGAATTGACCTGGCTACTGACAGAACTGACGGAAATAGCTAATGTGCTTGCATCGAGCATTCTAACTCTTAAGAACCGAAAATGATTTTACATTTTGAGTTGTCATTTTGATTTTTGATGTTTCCATTTTACATTTAGTGCCATGGAATACATGCCAACAATTGGTTTGGAAATACACGCAGAGCTTCGGACGAAAACGAAGATGTTCTGTAACTCAAAAAATGATCCAAATGAAACGAGGCCAAACGTAAACATTTGCCCAATTTGTCTTGCCCATCCAGGAAGCTTACCCGTGATCAACAGGGAAGCGGTAAATCACGTATTGAGAGTCGGCACTGCACTCAAGGGTCAATTGGCGGACTACACGGAGTTTGATAGAAAAAATTATTTTTATCCAGATCTGCCAAAGGGATATCAGATAAGTCAGTATGAATATCCTCTCGTTTCAGGCGGAGTCTTGAACGAAGTTCCCATCACACGCATCCACCTTGAGGAGGACACGGCCAGTTCTATGCATGACAATGACACGGGCTTAACAACAATTGATTTTAATCGCGCTGGCGTCCCGCTGATGGAGCTCGTGACGGAGCCGGTGATGCGAAGCGCAGAAGAAGCTGGAGCGTTCGCGCGCGAGCTTCAGCTTTTATTGCGATATCTCGGAGCAAGCGAGGCGAACATGGAGAAGGGAGAAATGCGTGTGGAAGCGAACATCAGTGTACAATCGAAAGTGAACAGTAAACAGAAGAAGGGTCTCGGCACCAAAGTTGAAATAAAGAATTTGAACTCATTCAGAATAATGGAAAAGGCTGTCGCATACGAAATCGAGAGACAGACTAAACTTCTAGAGAGCGGTGGCAAAGTTGTACAAGAGACACGTGGATGGGATGATCGAGCCCAAAAAACATTTCCGCAGCGGATAAAGGAGGTAAGTGCTGATTATCGATATTTTCCGGATCCAGATTTGCCCAGTCTCAACCTCTCTGAAATATCTAAATTTAATTCTGGATCAATATCGCATGAGCTGCCTCAATTGCCGAGGGAGCGCAGAGAGAAATATCTGGCACTTGGAATAAAGGCGGACGACGCTGCACTTTTTGTCAGGGAACCTGTCTTGGGAAATTTTTTTGACCAAGTCATTGCGGGCCATCAGGGGGATTCGAAAAAAGCGCTTCTTTCAGCTAACTATATAGCAAATGACCTAGTGAATCTTATGCGCGGGATGGAGCAGGGAGAAGAAAGCCGAGATATGCAAAAACAAGATACATCCATACGTTACGAGATTCCTATATCGGCAGAGCATTTTAAAGAAATTATCGACATGCTTGCGCAAGGAGAAATATCCTCGAGAGCCGCAAAAGATTTGCTAAAAATGGCAATTAATCAATTACAATCGCCCCGAGGCATAGCAGAGAATATGGGTCTTATGCAGAGCGGCGACTCTGGAGGCCTTGAGGTTGCGATAAATGAGGCGATTAGCTCCAACCCGAAGGTTGTGTCTGATTATGTTGCTGGTAAGGATGCTGCGCTCGGATTTCTGATAGGTGTTGTCATGAAGGCCCGTAGAGGAGGGGCGGATCCAGTGCTGATACGGAAAATAATGATTAATAGGATAAAAGAAGGGAATTAAGAAATCCACAGTCTTCCATTTGCCCTTAATTGAGATGCGTTAGATATGCATGTATACTTGAACTATGTCGGACGAGATAACGATCGATGGCGAGCAGTATATCTCGTCTAAGCGAGCAGCGGAATTTACGAAATATACGCAGGATTATGTTGGACAGCTCGCTCGAGGCGGCCAGATCAGAGCTCGGCGCGTCGGCGGGCTTTGGTATATCGGGCAGAAGTCTTTAGAGGAACATAAGACAAAGGCAGATTCATACAAGCCAGTTCCTCCGGGCTATCACGCGAACAATGAGCAGGAATCGCTACTTTCTTTTGATGGCAGAGCCTATGTGTCTTCGCAGTATGCAGCAAAAATAACCGGATATACGCCAGATTACGTTGGACAACTTGCTCGAGCAGGAACCGTGCTTTCGCGACAGATCGGCAATCGGTGGTATGTAGATCGTCAGTCGCTCATGGCACACAAAGACAGCAAAGATGCCCTCCTGGCGGCTGTACAGGCCGAATCGGTGGGCATTAAAAGGATGCAGGGACCTACTGATAAGGAGGGTTCGAATGAGGGCGGAGAAACGTTTTTCAAATACGTTCAAGATAACCGGGATTTAGTCCCCTATACGAATACTCGTGTTGATGATGCCACACGTAAAGAATCCGAAGCGGCCGCGTCTGCCTCTACAGCCATCCCTATACGAGTTGTTCCTCCGCCACAAAATGTCGTGCAAAAACATATAAGGGTGTCTATCAAACCCAGAACTAAAACGGATGTAGGGTCATCCGGAATAACTAGAAAAAATATAGCTATTCCGGCTGTCGCACTGACTATCGTAATTATCCTTTCATTGGGCTTTGTCTCTCTAAAAGATTACTCGCAGTACGCGTCCAAGATCGATGGGCCAGCACCTTCGCAGTCGGCGGCCGTTGGGGGGGTCATTTTTGAACTGCGCAGCTATGCAGTCTCGCTCGCTGATTTTCTTGAGCCTTATCTGACGGATGAGGTTTTATATCAGAACGCGAAATAGACAGTACTTGGAGCCCGGGTGCGATTATTCCTATGTGCGACCTCGTAGGTCGCGCAGAACTCAACAGCCGGTATCTCCGCGCAGTCATTGAAATTTTAATATTCTTTAATATCTAGCGGATCTAATTTGATTGGCCGTGCGTACGAGCGATACCGAGAGATCCAATAATCATGTATCTCGTCCTAGCGAGGCATTCTACATGGATTTCTTTCTTTTCTTGTGTCGTATGCCAGTATCGGTCTTAGCAATGATAGCTATGATGTCGGAATAACTTAAACCGCGCGTGTAAAGATGCGGAACATCGTCTAAAATCCCTCGAATTAGGGCCAGAATTCGCCATGCGCATTTATAACTGATCTCCAGATCTCGCTCCAATTGCTTTGCGGATATAACGCCTTTTGCATTCAAGAACGCCAATATGGCGTAAAACCAAAGCACAAGAGGGGTGGCGGATTTGTGGAATATTGTTCCCGCTGTTGGGGCGACCTGTAAACGGCATTTTGAGCACTGAAACTGCTTGCGGGCAGATATACGCCTATAAGTGCCACCGCAAGAGCAAATCCGCGAGCGGTGAGAGTCAAATATAAATTCAAGACAAGCGCCGTCATTGGGAAATTGTTTCTGGAGACTCAAGATGCCGTATCTGCCATTTTTCATAAGTCACTCCAATTATGATCCCCATAGTTATGTCGTCAAGGGATAGGTGTTAATTATCCCCAATGTTTGAGTCATAAAATCCACACAGCAGCCGGAATAACTAATAGGATTATAGATAAATCGGATAACAAGAATCCTATTTTATTCCAATGACTGACGAAATTTTCTTTGATGGAATTCGATATGTATCTGCGGCAGACGCGGCTCGGGAATCGAATTTGACACGCGATTATATTGCGCGTCTTTGTCGCGAGGGAAAGATCCGCAGTCGGCGCGTAGGAAAGAATTGGTACGTCGATCACTCCTCACTTCAGTCGTTTCTGGTAGCACAGGAACATACAAAACTCAAGTGGCAAGAGGACTTGGCGCGAGCCCGCGCGCGTGAGTACAAGTTATCATCAAATGTTCCAGAGGCCGCGCAAGCAATCGGTACGAGATCGGTATCGACCGAGCAAGACTCACTCGTCTATAGCGGACAGCTGGCAATGCATAAGCCGCGCAGCGCCTCTCCCGCCGAGGAAACCTTTCGACTGTCTCCCATCATTCGCCATGAGCCGCGGAGGGGTCATGAGGATTTGACGGAGGCGCGCATATCCCCAGTACATATTCCCGCCAGTGCAGTCCGCACACTTGCCGAGAGGACGGTGAGAAGCGCGGGCAAGGTCGGCGGCCTCCCCGCGGGATTGCCGGATGCTGCATTGCGTGTAATTCCGCATACCGCCTCCTATGCATTGAGTCCGGCAGTGGAGTTCATGCATAAGGCGGTGGCAGCCATCGTCGCACTCGCACTTACATTCGGAACATATTCTCTTATAGACCCGCACTATGCGGAAGTGTTAGCGCACTCTCTGCGTGATTCGTATTCGTACATAGAAAGCGGAGGCATATATAAAATTGCCGCCAGTGCAAAGAGCCAGGTTGCATCGGCCGCGAATGATCCCGGTGCCACATTTGCCGCAGTAAAAAGTTACTTTGGTAAATTGCCAAAGATCATCGGCAATAAGCTCAACAATTTTATATATGCAATTGCATTTCCTGATGCACTGACAGACTCTGCGCGAAGCGGAGCCGTTACAGTGAACATTGATCCGTACAGGCCTCGCAATGTTGTGGTTGCACAAACTGTGCAGCAGATCTCAAGCACAACCACAGCTCCAAGAACTGTCATTGTTAATAATCAGCCCGTCATCGAGCGCGTAGTGGAAACGCAGCGCATTCTTGCTGTAGGCGGAATCACGGAGGAAATTCTCAATGAGAAATTGAACCAGCTGGACAATAAACTTTCATCGCAGATGTTCTCACTATCAGCAGCTAACAGCACGGCTTCTGCACAGAACTATCAGGTGATCGCCCAGACAAATCGTATTGATAATCTTGCGAGTGTCACGATCACTAATCCGACGATATCGGGCGGTTCGATTGCGGGAACGAGTCTTTCGAATGTAACTTTCACAGCAACTACAACATTTCCGGCTCTCATCGTCTCGGGCAGCGGGACAACGACATTTGGCGGCGGACTATCTATCTCAAGCGGATGTATTTTGGTCAATGGCTCTTGTGTCGGCGGAAGCGGTGGATCGGGAGATGTCGGCAGCGGGACGGCCGGACAATTTTCCTACTACGAATCGGACGGCACTACGCTCGCCGCAACATCGTCTATTTTCATCGCTTCGACGACAGGGAATATCGGCATCGGCACCACCACCCCATACAGCCGACTTTCGGTCTGGGGCACAAATACCACCAGTGGAGTGAGAGCATTTGAAGTCATCAATTCCGCATCCACCACTTCGTTTGCCGTCGACAACGCTGGAAATGTTACCGTTGGTGGAACACTCTCCGCCGGCACCTCCACCCTCACGAACCTCATCGTCTCGAATATTTCAACATCAACCATCGCAGGCGGCCTTTCCTCTCTCTACCTCAACATCACAGGAACAGCCGCGACCTCTACCTTCGCAAGAGGCATTGATCTTGCAGGAGGATGCTTCTCCGTGAACGGCACCTGTGTAGTTACGAGCGCAACAGGAGCTAATCCCACAGGAACGATCGGCCT
>Ga0209542_10006001_pt1 | contig 23921 bp, 19 predicted proteins | sample RifCSPhighO2_01_FD_184028 | JGI IMG/M metagenome (GOLD analysis project Ga0209542, IMG submission 184028) | Soil microbial communities from Rifle, Colorado - Rifle CSP2_plank highO2_0.1 (SPAdes) (version 2) | ecosystem: Environmental > Terrestrial > Deep subsurface > Rock core/Sediment ...
CAGGATACGGCATGCCGGCGGAAACCATAAATCCGAACTACGATGTTTTCACGAACCGCCTGGCCGTTAAAAGAGCCGCTGATTATTGCCGCGGAGACAAAAATGGGCCATATTTTTTGGAATTTAAAGCCGAGTGCAGAGACTCCGGGCACAATGCCTATGAAACCGCGGAAATGTCCGGCTATGTTCCGAGAGAATTGCGCCTTGAGGAACACGGGAGAAATCCTTTGGCGCATTGCGCGCTTTCCTTGAAAATTATGCGGCTTTTGGATGACGAGAAAGAAAAAGAGCTTACGGAAAAAACCGAGGCCAGAATTAAAGAAGCGTTTGAAACGAAGAAAAATTTCACGGCCCCGTCAAAACTGCGCCCGGTTTTTAAAGAAACGGTTTTTACTCCCGTCGCTCCCGGCGATGCTTTCGCCGAAACAAAGCGCGAGCTTACGTACGGAGCGGCGATCAACGAAGCTTTGCGCCAAGCCATGGAGATGTATCCTAACCTCCGCGTTTTCGGAGAAGACGTAGAATCCGGCGGAGTACACGGAATTACTAAAAATCTGGCAAAGCTTTTCGGCAAAGAAAGGATTTTCCACATGCCTCTGGATGAAAATGGCATTATGGCGTTTGCTATCGGCAACGCGCTTACCGGAATTATTGCTTGCCCGGAGATGCAATTTTTTCCTTTTATTGAGTGCACCGCGCTGCTTACCAGATACGCCGCGACAAATTTCGCGATTACCGGAGAAAACGTGTCTTTGGTGGCAAGAGCTCCGTGTGGCGGAGGATTTTCTTCAAACGAAGAGCACGAAAAAATGATTGAAGCTTCTCTCGCGCACGCAGGCGGACTGAAAGTCGTTTTTCCGGCGACGCCGTTCGCGGCGAAAGGGCTTCTCATGTCCGCTTTTGCCGACGGGAATCCGGTAATTTTTCTTGAACAAATTTCTCATTACGGGAAAAAAGGCGCCGTGCCGGAGGAGCCGTATCAAATTCCTTTCGGTGAGGCTGAAGTGAGAATGGAGGGGCGAGATATTTCTTTGATTACTTATGGGGCTTTGATGGTTGAGAGGACCCTTAAAGCCGCGGAAATTTTGCGGTCAATGCGTATTTCCGCTGAAGTCATAGATTTGCAGACGATAGTGCCGATGGATAAAAAAGCGATTTTGAGATCGGTTGCCAAAACAGGCAACGCGCTTATAATCCATGAAGCCAAAACGGCGTTCGGCGCCGGTGCGGAGATCTCAAGGATAATCGGTGAAGAGACGCTGGACATTAAGCGGTTTTCGGGACCGCAGCTCGCGGTTCCTATTTACGTAAAAGTATTGGGCGCGAAAGACGGCCCGGTGGCGGCGCGTCCCGAGCTTGAGAAATTGCGGATGCCGCAGATTGACGATATCGTAGAAGCGGCGAAAGGAGTTTTAAAATGAGTCTTGTAAGGGTTCAGGTGGTCTTTCAGGATCCCAGTGAAGACAAATCGCAGGCCGAGTTTGAGCTTGTTGAACTTTTGGCCGGCGTAGGATTTAAAGTTGCGGAAAACGAAGCATTAGCCGTAGCTGAAACGGCCAAAGCCGCAATAGAAATTGTTTCGCCGGTCTCCGGAGAAGTCAGAGAAATTTTTCTTGAAGCAGGCAAAATATATCATCACGGAGATGTTCTTTGTACGATTGAAACAGCTTAATCCCGCCGATTACGGCGGGGTTTTCTTTTTCAGGCAAACATGCTAATATTTTGGCAGAAACACGGCCGGCGGATGAAGGAACTAAAACTTTCTTTTTTGGAAAAAACAAAAGCGAAGATCCTGGCGGAGGGCATTAAGATTCCAAAAGCGTCATGCAAGATATCAATAGACGCCACGGAAATTATTTCCAAAATCAAAAATTGCGGTTTAAAACTTGACGCGGTTTTTCTTTCGGCAATGGCTGAAATTATTTACATAAGAATGCCGGAGATAAATGTCAGGTGGATTGACGATAAGGACGAGCCGAAACTGGAATTATACGAAACTTTGAATTTCGGGCTGGCCATTGAAGCCAAAAACGGTCTTGCCGTCGTCACAATAAAAGACGTTGAGCATAAAAATATCTGGCAATTAAATTCGGAAATAAAAGAGCTTGCGGAGAAAGCAAAGCAAAACCGCCTTGATATGCAGTATTTTGAGCCGCGACCGAACGTGGTTTTCAATAACGTCGGCATTTATCAGAATATAATTGACGGCGATTCTCTGATGCAGCCATGGAACACTTTTATGGTCAGCGCCTTCAGAATAACGGAAACGCCAGTTGTTGCCGAAGGATGCGTTGTGATCCGCCCGATGATGAATGTCCGCATTTTTTTTCATAAGCCGATTGACGGAAAAGCCGCCACAAAATTTTTAAATTTGCTGAAAGAAGCACTAGAGGACCCGCGATTTTAAGCGCGGGTTTTTATAACGCAAGAAATTACCGAGGCTATTGCAAAAAAAGACACCCGTTTTACTATTGGGGCAGGCGCATTTTGAGATAAAAATATGAGGAAAATTGAGATAACCTTTCTTGGGCGCGGCGGATTCGGGGTCGTAAGTTCAGCCAAAATACTGGCTTCCGCGGCCATAAAACTCGGGTTTTACGCGCAGGCAATGCCGATGTTCAACGCCGAGCGAAGAGGCGCGGGATTTTCAGCGTCTTTGCGGATTTCGGATAAGCCGATCATCCAGCATTATAAAATATCAACGGCAGACATCGTGGTATGCATGTCCGATTCTCTTTTTGAATGCGGATTTTTAAAAAACGGCGGTGTTTTGGTCGTAGATTCTTTTGAGTTGAAGCCTTCCGCCGCGTACGGAGTTGTCGGAGTTGACGCGCAAAAAATCGCAACCGACCTGGAAATTTTGTCTCCCGAAGGCCGCCCTTTTGGCAACATGGCGATGCTTGGAGCGTTGCTCAAAGTTTTGCCGGAGATAGACCTCGCTACTTTGAGGCAAATTGCTGAAGAAGAGCTGGGCTTCCAAAACGCCGCCGCGGTTGAAAGAGGATTTAAAGAGTCGGTCTATATTCTCCAAGACGCGTCTTTGGTTTTGCAGGAAAAAGCCGGAAAACCGAAAGACAGATTTTTCCCTTTGTTCCCGAATTCTACGGGATCTACCGAGAAAAATTCAACCGGAGACTGGCGGATTAACAGGCCAGTTTTTACAGAATCATGTAGCGGGCCGGCCGGCTGCAGGGTTTGCGCGGTTTTATGTCCGGAAAACACCATTAAAATTACGAACGGAAAAATGTCGATTGACTATGAATACTGCAAGGGATGCGAAATTTGTTATCAAGTTTGTCCGCTTACCAAATCAAAAGGAATAATGCTTATTCCGGAAAAAGAAAGGGGGATAAGGTCATGATCATTCCTTACGGGAGGCGCGTTGCAGCCGACGGCAATACGGCCGCCGCAGTTGCCGCGGCGCTGGCAAGAGTAGAAGTTGTTCCGACTTATCCCATTACTCCGCAAACAGTTGTTATTGAGCGGCTGGCTGAACTTTACGCGCAGAGAGGAGACGCGATTTTTAAAAATATGGAAAGCGAACACGCGATGCTCGGCTATGCCATCACAATGTCTCATTTGGGCGCGAGAGTTTTTACCGCGACAAGTTCCCAGGGGTTGCTCTACGCCTGCGAGCAAGTTCATAGAGCGGGGAGAGAACGTTCGCCCTTGGTGATGGCGGTTGTGAACCGAAGTCTCTGTGTGCCGTGGAATTTGGAAACGGATCTCAACGACAGCCTGTCCCAGAGAGACGGCGGGTGGATCCAGTTTTATTGCGCGAACCATCAGGAAATTTTTGATTCAATTCCGCTTGCTTACCGGATTGCGGAAAAAGTTTTATTGCCGGCCATGGTTTGTTACGAAGGATTTATTTTGTCGCATTCAACCGCGGCAATAAATGTCCCGCTGCAGGAAAAGATAGATGAATTTTTGCCGGGCTTTTCTCCGCCGGCCGAATGGATTATCAAACCGGAAACTCCGAAAACCTATTTCCAATTGCCCGGCAGTACGGAATATTACGTGAAGTTCCAGCATGATGTGGAACTGGCCATGGAAAAGGCGGCGTCTTTGATTGACGAATCGGCCGCCGAGCTTTCCTCGGTGCTTGGGCACAAAGTCGCGGGAGCAATGGAAATCACTGGAAATCCGAAAGCAAAAACGGCGATTGTCGCGATAGGTACGATCGGAGAAACAGCCAAAATTCTTATTGAAGGCGGAGAAGACATTCTTGTTGTGAGAATCCACTCGTTCAGGCCGTTCCCGCGCAAGCTTTTAAGCAACGCGCTCGCGGGCGCGGGGAAAATTGTTGTTGTAGACCGCGCAGTTTCGTTCGGGGCGTACCCGCCGCTGGCCGCTGAAGTTTTTTCTTCGGTGAGCAGAAACCGCGTTCATAGTTTTATCGCCGGAATCGGCGGGAACAATGTTACGGAAAATACGCTTCTGGAAATCATCAAAAAAAGTTCCCGCAAATCCGCGGGGCCTGTCTGGATCCTCAAGGAGGGGAGGTAGGAAGAAAAATGGCTAAAAAAGTTGAAAAGCTTACGCGCGTGGAGCACGCGCTGTGGTCGGGAAGCGGAGCCTGCCCAGGATGCGGCTCGGCTTTACTTGTTTCATATCTCGCGGATATTTTAAAAAAAACCGGGAAAAATATCGTATTTACGATTCCCGCCTCCTGCTGGACGATTAACACCGGAAGATACCCGAATTCATTCGGGCATGAAAAATGTATTTTTTATCTTTCGTTATTTGCTTCCGCAGTTCCGGATGCAGCCGCGTTTGCCGATTATTTGAAACTGCGCAAACGCAATGACACCGTTGTCGTCGCTTTCTGCGGTGACGGCTCAACTACCGACATCGGTTTCGCGACAGTGTCAGCCGCAGCCACCAGGAATGATAACATATTATACATTCTGAACGACAACGAAGCGTACATGAATACCGGCGTTCAGAAATCAGGTTCAACGCCGTATGGCGCGATTACCACTACCACGCCGAAACAAAATCCGAATAAATTCGGAAAAAAAGACATGGCTTTGATTATGGCGGCGCATCACATACCTTACTTGGCCACAGCCGCCCTTGGTTCCGTGAATCTTATTGATGATTTTTACGGGAAAATAGAAAAAGCCGTTTCCCGTGAAGGATTTAAATTCATACATGTTCTGACCGCCTGTCCTCCCGGATGGAAATCCGCGTCGGACGATTCAATGAAGCTCGCGGAACTCGCGGTAAACACAAATATTTTTCCAATCGTTGAATGCGAAAACGGTAAATGGAAGATCACTCATAGCCCCTCAAAGAAGGCCGACGTGACGGAGTATCTGAAACTGCAGGGAAGATTTTCCCAGCTGACGGAAGAGGAGATCCAGAAGATTCGCAGCGGCGCGAATGAACGATATGAATATTTTAAAAAACTATCGCAAAATTAAAAAAAACCCTGCCAGATGACAGGGTTTTAAATTATTATCTTTTCTTTATGTAAGTTTAATCAGCTCCATTCCGTAGAATAGCCCGTCCATTTTTTCTTTACAGTATCGGCATTGCCACTTAACCAGATATTCAAAAACATGCTTATTTGAAAGTTCGGCCCCCAGCCATTTTAGATTATATTCTTCGTCCGGCAGCATAGGCCCTGAAATTTTTGTAACTTTTCCGCGCAAGCTGTAATTCTTGTTATAACTTTGGCAAGTTCTTTTTTCGCGCCACGTTACTTTGTCGCCTACGCGGAATAGTTTGGGTTCTATCGGAAGAGTTTCGCATTTTAGAGCTTTTACTTTTGATTTGTAGCGTCCTCCGATTTTGCATTTTTTACATTTATAAACCGTACTCACCCGCGCAGGTATTTGTCTGGTTATTACTTTCAATTTGCGCCTCCGCATCTGGTTGTATTTAAGCTGAAAAACGCCCCAGTTGCAAGAGGCGGCATAAAATTAACTTTTAGAAAAGTTAAAACGGATTCTTGGCCCCTCTGACCTCAAAGTGGAGATGACAGCCGGTAGAGTTGCCCGTAGATCCTATTGAGCCGACTTGATAACCTTGGGCGACGGCTTGGCCGACGCCTAAGTTTACCAAAGAAAGATGCGCGTAAACGGTTTGTGTACCGTTCGGGTGTGCGATTGCGACATATTTTCCGTACCCGCCGTTCCAACCCTGGCTTCTTGAGATGATAACCGTGCCTCCGGCAGATGCGAATACGGGAGTTCCGCAACTGTCGGCAAGGTCCACTCCATTATAACCATGGAGTCCCTGGGTTTTTCTTCCTCCGTAAATTGGCCGTGCAAAGTAGCTGGCAATGGCAGGACCTGATCCTCCGCGGAAAGCAGAGGTTTTGCCGGAACTTGAAGACGGAGCGGGAAGAGCCGCTTCGGCGTCGGGTATCATGATCGTTGAACCGACCTCCAGAGCACCGTCCGCCGGAAGGTCGTTAAAGACAATAATTTCACTTTCGTCGCTTTTGTATTTTTGGGCGAGAGATTTTATCGTGTCTCCCTTTTTGACCGTATATTGAAGGCCGGAAATCGGAAGTATCACCAACACATCACCCGGTTTTACCAAGTCTCCGCTTTTTATATTATTTGCCCAATATATGGTAGACACGCTGACGCCGAACATTTTGGCTATTTTTGAAAGAGTGTCTCCCTCATGGACCGTATACGTTGAGATTTGGTCTTGTTTATACGTTTCCATGTCGGCTATGCTTCCCAGCGGCCCGACTATGGGAAGAAGGGAGGAGTCTCTGACTACATTGATGACCGCGCCTCCTGTGGCGGCTAATTTCGGGTCTTGAGCTGTAGGAGCCCGAAGTATGGGTACATTCTGTGAATTATATGTGGTTATGTTGGTATCTTCCGTTCCGAAAATATTGAAAATGGAAGAAAGCGACCAAGCGTTTGCCACGCTTATGCTGAATATCCAAAAAAGCAGTAAAAAAAACCCAACCCGCCGGCTAGCGAAGGCAAAGCCACTTTTTGTAAGTTTTGGCTTATTTAAAATAGGTTAAAGACTAAGTTTAGGGGTAAAAAGTCCTTATTTTGCAACAAAATTTCAACAAATTGCTTCAGGCCGACCATATGACCATATTAGGCAACAAAGCCTCTTTAAGGTCAACTTAATCTTAGCACTTTGGGATGGTCTAATCAATGACAGTGTCCACAGGCGCTAAACTTGCTATGATACTGCCATGACGGATTTGGAATCGTTAAACCCGAAACAAAAAGAGGCTGTAATGACGACCGAAGGGCCGGTTTTGGTTATCGCCGGCGCGGGCGCCGGGAAAACCCGCGTCATTACGGAAAGAATAAAATATCTTATGGAAAAAGGCGTTCCGCCTTCAAAAATTCTCGCGGTTACTTTCACGAACAAGGCGGCCGGGGAAATGAGAGAAAGAATCACGGTTCAAGATTCAGGATTTAAGAATCAATTCGTAAATCGTGAATCTAGATTCATAAATCTACCATTTGTTGGTACTTTTCACGCCCTCGGGCTTCTTATTATCAAAGAAAATCTTGAAAAACTGGGTATCGGGAAAAATTTTACAATTATTGACGAGGACGACTCAATAAAAATTTTAAAAGATTGCGAAAAAGAACTGGAAATAGATCCGAAGGAATACGACCCGGGAAGATTCAAGCATCAGATTTCGCGGCTGAAAAACCAAATGACCACCCGAAGAGAATTCACCGCGGAAGGTTTTTTCGGGGAAATTCTCGGAAGGGTCTGGGAAAGATACGAGGAAAAGTTAAAAAAACAGAATTTTTTGGATTTTGACGATTTGCTTCTGCGTCCCGCGAAACTTCTTACGGAGGACCGCGCGGCAAAAGAACAATATCAAGAGAGGTGGCAATATATCCATATTGACGAATATCAGGATACGAACGAAGTCCAGTACGCGCTTTCCAAAATATTATCGGCGAAACGCGGGAATATTTTAATAGTGGGGGATATTGACCAGGCGATATATTCCTGGAGGGGGGCCGACTTTAGGAATGTTCTGACTTTCCAAAAAGATTATCCCGGCGCCAAGGTAATAACTTTGGACGAAAATTACCGCTCCACCGATATTATTCTGGAGGCGGCGAACGCCCTTATCATCAATAACAAAGAACGCCTTCCCAAAAATTTATGGACAAGAAAGTTGGGCAAAGATCTGATCCGCCTGATGGCGGCGGAAAACGAAATACACGAAGCCAAAATGATAGCCGAGGAGATACTTTTTCTTAAAAGGAACAAAATTCCTTTTTCGGAGATAGCCGCGCTTTACCGCACGAACGCGCAATCCCGCGCGCTGGAAGAAGCTTTTTTGTCGTACGGCATCCCTTACCGCGTTGTCGGCGGGGTGAGGTTTTACGAAAGAAAGGAAATAAAAGATATTCTGGCGTATCTAAGGCTTGTGAAAAATCCGGACGATGAAATAAGCAAAAAACGAATTATCAACGTTCCTCCGCGGAAAAAGAAAAAAATAGATTTTGGAGAGCTCATGGAAAATTTGCGTAAAAGTTCGGAAAACGCGCTTCCTTATGATTTTTTGAAAAATCTAATCCAAAAAATAGGGTTCAGGGAATATCTGGACGACGGAACGGAGAAAGGCCTTGAGCGCTGGCAGAACGTCCAGGAGCTTTTAAGTATTTCCCGGAACATGAAAGAGCTTGGTGAATTTTTGGAGCATGTGTCGCTTTTTTCCGCAGATGACCTGCCTGCCGGCAAGGCAGGTAAATACGACCCGCAAGCGAGCAGGGCGGTCCTTATGACCATGCACGCGGCAAAAGGGCTGGAGTTTGAGGCGGTGTTCGTCGCCGGCATGGAGGAAGGGCTTTTTCCCCACTCTCTTTCTTACGAAAAAGAAAACATGGAAGAGGAGCGCAGGCTTTGTTATGTAGCTTTGACGCGGGCGCGCACGCGTCTTTATCTTACGCTCGCGTCCCGCCGGATGATCTTCGGTGAGCGCGTTTCAAATATGCCGTCAAGGTTTTTAAAGGAAATTCCCGAGCATCTCCTAGTGCGCATCGGCGGCAGAATACCGGAAGAGATAGAAGAAGATATTTTCATTGAGTAAAAACGGATAAAAGATATAATGAAGCCAGTATGCTTTGCGCCAAACATAAAATATATTTATTTGCGGTGTGCGCGTTGCTTGCGTCCGGTTTTTTCATCAAAAGCGCGTCCGCTTACAAATTTGAAATATTTGTTATTGAGATGACCGCCAACGGGTTCATGCCGCGGGAAATAGAAATTAGGCGCGGCCAAACGGTTGTTTTTGAAAATCTTGATACCGCGAACCACTGGCCGGAGCTTAAACTAAAAGATCAAAATTCCGTCAGTGCAGGGCCGCTACAGGGAATTTTGCCGAAAGAAAAGTGGAGTTACGGATTTGAAAAAACCGGAGTTTGGGAATTGCGGGACCACAACTTCCCGGAGTTTACCGGAAGCGTTTTAGTGAAAGAAGACAACGGTTACACGCCGGGCCGTCCGGAAGAGAAGCCGGGCGCGGCAAAACCCGGCAAGTTTTCCGGTTTCATAAAAAATATTTTTCAATATTTCCGGTCAATATTTTCCTGGGGCGAAGAAAATCCAGATGAGCCCGGCCCCGCAGAAATTTTAAAAGACGAAACAAAGTTTGTTGCTTATATTAAAAAATTCGGCGCGGGAAAAGCTATATCGGAAATAGAAAAAATAACTTCTTCCGAAGAATGCCACCGCGCAACGCATTTAGCCGGAAAGCACGCGTATCAAATTTTCAAAAACAACGCTTTTCAGTGGCATGCTTTTGCTTTCAACGCCGCATGCAATTCCGGTTTTTTCCACGGCGCGATGGACGAATTAAGGAGTGAAGGCGGCTCGATTGAGAGAATTTGTGAAAATTCTCCATTTAGCTTAAAGTGCGCGCATGATGTTGGGCACAGCCTTATGGCGGCGGGAAGCTACAAACTCTATGATGTTTTAAAACAATGCGAGTTGTTGAGCAAGAACGCGCTTGATCAGGAAGAGTGTTTCAGGGGAACTTTCATGGAAAACGCCGACGGCGGGATAAACCATGAGATAGGGCACAGTTCAGAATATTTGAGCGACGATCCTTTGTACCCATGCACTGAAGTTCCGGAAAAATATAAATCGTCTTGCTGGCAATTTACGATGGGGCGGTTTAAAATTCTTTACGGTGAGAATTTTGAGCCGATGTTAACCGCTTGCGTGAGGATTCCCCCGCCGTATGACGGAATGTGCTTTTCCAGCGTGGGAGGAGTCATTGCTACGGCTTACTCCTCGGACCACGCAAAAATCGCCGGACTTTGCCAAAAAAATAATGACAGTAAAAAAAGCGATATGTGCGCCATGGGCGCGGCTGACGAATTGGTATCAAACCCGAAAACCAGGAAAAACGCGCTTGATTTCTGCGATCTTTTGAAAGACCCCGCCGGCAGATCTAATTGCAGGAACGACGTTTTGTCTTCGGCCATCCGCTATTTAGGCGAAAACTTCGGAAAATTTTGCGAATCATTGGGGGGAGAGAAAAAAAACTTTTGCCTAAATTTTAAAAAACCTTATTATATTACAAATCAATGAAAAAAAATTATGCTTCGCCGGTGCTTTTGGGTCTGGTCTTGCCGCTGATGTTTTTTTTGGCGGGCGCGGCTTCGGCGCACATAGGAATGGAGAACAGGATTTTTATTCTGATGACGGACGACGGTTTTTTGCCGGCAAACTCCGAAATAACCGCGGGAGGCACGATTTATTTTAAAAATATAAGCAAGGCCGACCATTGGCCGGCTTCGGACGAACCCAACACTCCTTTTGATCTTTTAAAAAAGATCGGTTTCGGGGAAGAGGGCGGCGTTACGCTGCAGACTCCGGGTCCCAGAAAAATTTATGATAAATTAAACCCGCAGTTCAAAGCGGTCATTAACGTTAAAGAAAATCTTAATAGCGCGGTTATCTATAAACCAAGTTTGTTTTCCAGGCTTACCGCTTATTTTAAAAGCACGATGCTTTCCGTAAAAGATTACTTAGCGAAGATTTACACGCTGTTTTATTCGGCGGAAAAGAAAAAGGTGGCCGACACATCTATCAAAAAAAATTCCCCATCAATTTTTTTCAACGATGACGCTTTGTTTTCTCATGTAAATAAATTCGGGCCGGCTGAAACCCTAGCTCTTTCGGAGGCAGTGCCCGCTTCCTACGACAGGCACAGGTATGCCGTAAAAGTCGGGGAGTATTCCTACGAGATTTTTAAAAACAGCGCGTTTCAATGGCATGACAACGCTTTCAGTTTTGAAAGCATGAACGGCTATATTTTCGGCGTTATCAGAAGCTATCTGAAAGAAAACGGCGAAGAAAAGCTTTTTGAAAATCTGAAAGAAATAATAGGGTCGGACCAAAAGCGCGCGCACGTTGTCGGACACGGATTTATTATGTGGAAAGACTACGAGCTTTTGGGGGCGCTCCAATCTTGCGACCTTCTGAAAGCCGATGAGGCGATTACGGAAGCCTGCAGAGGTGGCGTTTTTATGGAAAATATTGTCGGCGGGAGAAGCCCCGAGACGGGGCATTATACGAGCTATCTTAATAACGATCCTTTTTATCCCTGCACGATACTGGATCCTAAATATGAAGCGGCGTGTTATAAATACGCACCGTATCGGTTTATTCAGCTTTTCCAAAATGATTTCGGCAAATTTTCCGAAAATTGTTTAAAGCTTAATCCGGCAGACAAGAATTCCTGTTTTTCAATCATGGGGCTAGCGGCAATGAAGCTCAATAAACAGGATGCTTCCAAAGCAAAGGCGCTATGCCTTTCCGCGCCCCAAGGAGAAGACCGGAATCTTTGCACGTTCGGTGCGGCGCGCGCCAGTCTTTGGAGGGAGGAGGAGCAGAATAACGCGCTTAAATTTTGCGTTCTTTTAAATGATGTTGCCGTAAAAGACCAATGCTATAGCGAGGTTTTCAACCGCGCGAAAGATATTTTTAGTTTCAAAGACGCGTATTCCGCTTTTTGCGCGAAAACCGAACCGCAATACCGGGACAAGTGCCTGAATTTCATATCCAGACCCGTTAACGCTTATTGATAAACATGGACAAAACAAAACAATTAGGACAACATTTTTTGAAGGATAAAAAAATTCTTGAGGCAATGGCGTGCGCCGCGGAACTTTCAAAAAGTGATATCGTTTTGGAAATAGGTCCAGGCACAGGAACCCTGACCGAAGTTTTGGCCAGGTACGCAAAAAAAGTTATCGCTGTGGAAAAAGACCGGGATTTAATTCCGGCGTTGCGCGAGAAACTGAAGAGTTGTAAGAATGTGGAAATTATTGAAGGAGATATACTCAAAATTTCCGATTTTCAATTTCCAATTTTCAAACAAATCAAAAATTATAAAATCGTCGCTAATCTCCCTTATTATATTACTTCCAGATTTTTACGCCTATTCTTGTCCGAAACTAAGTTTCGGACAAAACTTATGGTTTTGATGATACAAAAAGAGGTCGCGGAAAGGATTATGGCTCGCGGCAAACACGAATCTTTGCTTTCGCTTTCAGTTAAAGTTTACGGAAAACCGGAAATAATCAAAATTGTCCCTCGCGGGGCTTTCTCGCCTCCGCCGAAAGTAGATTCGGCAATAATAAAGATATCAAACATATCAGATAAATTTTTTACGGAAAACAAAATGAATCCCGATAAATTTTTTGAAATATTGCGCCTCGCTTTTCAAAAAAAACGCAAAATGCTCCGAAATTCTATTTTCTCGAAGTCCGACTTCAAAAATCCCCGAAGTCGGACTTCTGAATACTTTGCAGCCAGACGCCCCGAAGAACTTTCTCTGGAGGATTGGGCTGAAATTATATCGAATTGCTGAATTGCGATTCAAACTCTTGCGCAAATCTGAATAATGTGCTATAATTTGTAATAGAACGCTCAGGTCAAATAACCGTTATTAATAAGGGGGTTTTACGAAAAAAACGCTGTTTTTGAGCGCTATTCTAATTTTTTCTTTACTACTGGCAGATGCGGTTTACGCATGTTCGTGTAAAAGAAGAACGGAACCGGAACAGTATTTTAGTAACGCTTCCTATGTTTTTGTCGGCACATTTGAAGGGTCGCATTTCGGCTCTAATCACACCAAAACAATAGATGCCACTTTCAGCATCACTCAAGCACTAAAAGGGGACATAAAAGCGGGAGATCTTATCGTAATAAGGACAAATTATCATGGCGAGATGTGCGGAATCAGTAATTGGGCAAACGAATCACTTGGCGCAAAATGGGTTATCTATGCAAACCGCGCCAATATCACAAGTGCCTGTAGCGGAACAAGGCCGGCAAACTAATTGCCGGTTTTTAATTTTTAAGGCATATCTAATCCTACGGCAAAATTCCTTTACTCTTCATATAATTGACCGTGTCATTATAAATTTGTGCGCTTGCGGGAACCGAAGGCTGATATGTGCCGTTACTGCCCTTATAGAGAGCGTAAACCTCTGCGGAATATTCATTTACATTAGGAATTTGGTTTGTAGGGCCATATTCTATGAATTGTTCGCCGCCAAAGGGAAGTGAATTATTATATTGCGCAAATTGGCCTTGCAAAAAAGGGTCGTTTTGTAACCCAGCCTGATTTATTACTTGATGCCCAATCTCGTGCGTTAAAACCATGTCACTATAACTTATGTTGGTAAACGACGACGGATACCCGTCTCCTGCGGCCGTGCCAGCTAGTGATGAGTCAATAAACGCGCCGCTTGTTTGTACTCCGTTATCATTTATACATGACGTTAAACAATTAAACGCATCTGCACCCTGCGCGCCCACAGCATTTGTCACGGTATCCCAATTACTGCCATTGGTAACATAAATAATAGTTCCCGGAGGTGCGCCTGCAAGCGCGTTTGGATTATTCGCAATCCACGCGTTTCTTTCCGCTTGAGTCATAGAATTATCAAACATAACTGTGGCGCCATTTGGGTCGTATTGGCCTGCGAAGCCAACCCCAGATATGCTATTTATTGCAGTACCGGCGTCATTAACGGTAAGGCCGTTTGAAAGCGTTACCGGAGGAGTATTGCCGCCGGCGCCGCCACTTCCTCCACTGCCGACACTGCTTCCGCCTCCGCTACCTCTATTGCTTTGGCTACTTACGCCTCCGCCAGTAGCTCCGCATCCGCAGGTTTTTGTTACGTCATCCCAAATGTAGGATTCAAATCCGCAAACTCCGAGACAGCTCGGCACCCAGCAGTAACAATAACTGCCGGCGTAATAGCTGTAACATGTTCGGAAACAAAAACCTGTCCCAAAGCACTGTCTGTCGGTGTTGCACGACCCGCCGCCTCCGTCTACGGAGTATTCTCTCTCGCCTCCGCAAGCTGTGCTAGTCGTACTTCCAGGCGGATAAGTATCCGCGGCGCCTTCGCCGCCGCATTGTTCGCCAAGCTGAAAATGTGTGGGATTACCGTAGAGTTCCTTGGTTTTTTGAAGGATTGCCTTGTCGCGGCTTGTAAATTCCCATGTTAATTCGTCTTTGGGCACATTGATAAGGTCGCCGAATTCTTCAAGTAACTTCAAAAGTTCATTTACTCCGGCCATGCTTCTTGGCGCAAGAAGCTTAACGCTTATCAATTGATTTGCTTGCAATTTTGGTGCATTTCCAAAAATTTCCGGAAGATAAATAGGTTTTTTATCCGAAATAAGCTGTTCATTCGCTGATTGAGTGTTGTCGGCGAAAGTTTGTTTAGGAAAATTATTTAAATCCAGTGACATTCCCGGGCCAAAGTCTGCGGGGTTGATTTTCTGTTTTACACTTGGCAACTCGGTTGCTAAGTAAGATTTTGGTTCGCCAGCTGATGAGGCTGGCTCAATAAATGTCTCTGGCGCTACGCCTTCCGGGAAGTTGAAACTGATTTTTGGTTTGGAGTTAAGGGTATAATCAGCGATATTTCTTGCTATTGTAGCATTTTTATTCTCTTGTACACCAACAAACCAAAAAGATGTCAATAGCAATAGACCAAAGAAGACCGGTAACCAGCCCTTTTTCCAATACATGGACTTATTATAGGTTATACACACCTCTTTCACAAATAATCCACATATAAAATGCTAAAATAGAGAAGGTGAAATGGGTTATCTCCCAACCAAAAATTTTATAGCTCCTGTTTCGGCTATTCTCGTAGTGCTATTTACGGGCTGGTTTGTGGTGCGCGTTATCTGGAAACAAAATCCGGAAAACATTTTAAGCACGGCAGGGATCAATTTAGAGGAAAGCAAACTTTTGGCGATGGATAAGGCTTTGGAAAAAACTTCTTTGGATTCCGATGGAGACGGACTCAAAGACTGGGAAGAGGCTTTGTGGAAAACCGATCCGACAAAGAAAGATACGGACGGAGACGGGACAAACGATGCGGACGAGATACAAGACGGCAGAGACCCGACTATTTCCGAGCTTAATGCCGACGATGTGTTCAAAAAACCGGAAGATTTTGCCAAAAGCAACGGTACCACCACCAAAACAATAAGCCAGAAAGCCGCGGATGAGTTTGCTTTGAATTATTTTACCGCGAAAGCGCGTTTGAAGGGCGGGGCTTTGAGCAACGCCGCCAAGCAAAAACTGGTTATTAATTTACTCCTTGCGATGCAAAAAGGCGCCTCCGCTTATAAAGACAGATATAATCAAAAAGACGTAAAAACTTCCAAAACCGCTGATGCCAAAGATTATTTAAATAAATTGGGCGGAACGCTTGATGAAAATTTTAAAGAAATCACGGAGCCGGAGATAGATATTATGAACAAAATGTCGGACATAGGAGATTTTTCGGGCGTGGTTGTTTTGGACACATATATTCCGGCTTATCAGAAAACAATCAAATTTTTAGAATCAGAAATTGTGCCGGAGTCTTACGCGGCGCTTCATTTGGCTTTGCTCAATTCAATGAACAACACGCTGATTGCCGTGGAGGGTTTCAGGCATGTTGAGGACGACCCAGTAAGGGGGTTTATCGGACTTCAGATGTATTACAAAGAAATTTATGACGCGCGGCAATACATGATTGCCCTTAAAAAACAAACAGACGCTGATAAAATTGCTTTTAACGGTGAAGATGATGGTTCATTTTTTAATCAGTATTTCATAAGAGTAGATGAAATAAGGAAAAATGAAATAAAGGAAAATGAACAATAAATTACAAAAAATGAACGGTGGAGTAAAAATAAAAAAGTCAAAACTTTTAGTTTGCATCTTTTCAGTTTCTTTGTTCATTGTTAGTTATTTATTGCTTGTTCCTATGCGTGCGGAGGCAGCGGTTCCTACTTTTGATGTTGGGCTGAATCCGAAGATGGATCAGTTGCTGGTAAAGACCGACACTATAATAAATCAGATGAATTTACTGCTTTGCATGATTGCTGGCATTCATCAAAAAGAAGTAGGCCCTCCGCCTACGTCCACTTGCCAGACGGCTGGATTTGGCGGCAGCGGAGGAGCTACATCCCCAGGTACTGGGGGCGGTTTGGGCGGGATTTTAGGCGGACTCGCTGGCAATATACTTGGCGGAGCTATAGGACAAATTACAGGACAATTGGGGAGCGCTCTTGGCGGACAATTGGGAAGCGCTCTTGGCGGACAACTAGGAAATATTTTTCCAAGCGGCTTATTTGATTTTATGCCGGGCGGTTCCAGCGGAATACCGGACATTACCTCGCTCCCGCCGCTTGACTCCATAATGGGGGGGGTGGCCAATATTTTTGGCGGATGCGATTCTTTTGATTGCATAGCGTGGAACATTTCTAAAGCCATGCTTTCCGCGTTTTCTAAGCAAGTAGTGAATTGGGTTCAAACAGCTGGCGTATCTAACACCGGCCTTACAGGACAGGCTCTTTTTGTCAGGGACTGGGACAGATATTTGCTGGACGCGGCGAACGCCGCGAGCAATGTTTTCATACAAGAGCTTCAGGCAACACAACTTTGCGAGCCGTTTGGGACTGAATTAAAAAAGATTTTTAGCGCCGGAGGAGGATTTAGCATTGGAGCCATAAGCGGGGGCGGATTTGGCGGAGGAATTTTTACGGGGAGCGGAGGATCCGCGCCTTTTAACCAGCTTCTTAATTGCAATTTAAATAGCGTTACAACAAATTTTCAACTTTTTTTTGATGATTTCAACAACGGAGGATGGAATACATGGACAAATCTTATATCACCAGAAGTTAATCCGTTCAGCAACTACATGACAGTTATGATTGAAAAAGAATCAAGAGAAGCCAGGGCTGTACAGGCAGCAAGGTTAGAAGCAGAATCCTCCGACGGGTTTTTAGGGGTAAAACAATGTACCGGGATCGGAACATGGGGAGACTTTGATTTTGACATAGATGAAGGGAGCGGGGGTTTTTTAGGCAAAGACTGTCCGATTGTTACTCCAGGGATTTTGGTTGAAGCGGAAATGCGGAAAGTTTTGGAGTCGGAAGTTGACCAGCTGAATACGGCGGACGAACTGGATGAAATTTTGTCAGTGCTTTTGCAGCAGCTTTTGCAAGGCGTGCTTTTCAGCGCAGGAGGGCTTTTCTCTCCGGCATACGGACAAAATTCCATAGACCCACCGCCGAATTTTCCACCCGAAACCACTCCTGCACCACCTCCGCCAGCGGGGCAACCAAACATTACAATGATTTCGCCTACAGACGGCAGCTATGTTACAGGCACCGTGCAGATTTCCGCGACAACTGCTAATTTACCGAATGTTTCTTCTGCTCAATTCAGTTTAGAAAGAATTGTGGGCGGAGGAAATATCGGCGCACCGATATCTGGGTCAGGCTCTTTCCAGACTTCGCTGAACACTTCAACGCTGGCGGACGGCGTAACCTATTCAATTATAGCTACCGCGTTAAACGCCAGCAGTACTTCAGTTGCCGTGAGCGCACCTGTGAGCGTCACGGTGGACAGGACCCCGCCGGTTGTTGCAACTCCGACGATTAATCAGTCCAACTTAAATAACATAAATGGGAATAGGCAGTTGAGAGTAGTCGCATCCGATGGTATTTCGTGGAGAGGCTTAACCGTTGTGTTTTATTTGGGTAGCCAATGCATAGGCGCTAATAACAATTGTGATATTGCCAGAGAGGGCAGTTCAAGCGAGCGGAGATACGAGCTCAATTTTGATTCCAGAGATTATGTGAACGGAACATATGCGGTAACAGCAAGGGTAACCGACCGTGCGGGGAACGCCGTTACATCGGCTCCTTTAACTATCACCATAAATAATTAATGAACCAAGAAACGAAAAAAGCGAAATATAAAGTATGTCTCAAATCAGTCGCGGTTTTATTGCTTTTAGTTTTTGTTTTCAACTTTATTGCCGTTCCTTCTGCCCAAGCACAATCTTTAACCGCTAACGCGGATCGCGTGTTGCAAGACACCCCCGATCCCGGTACTTGGGCGGTGATCACTTTATGGGGCATCAACGCGATTCTTACTGCTGTTGTATATTTTGAAGCTGTATTTTTACGCATCGCGGGGGCTTTATTTGACGCGTCGTTTGAGAATAATTTTACAGGATTTTTCAAATACAGGGCTGTTATTACATCCGGGTGGACGATTTCACGCGACGTGGCGAATATGTTTTTTATTTTTATATTGCTTTTCATCGCAATTGCTACGATTTTGCGTTTTGGGTCATATAACGCAAAAAATTTGCTTCCAAAACTGATTATTATGGCGCTTGTAATCAATTTCAGCATGGTTATAGGATTGGTAATTATTGATTTTACAAACATGTTAGCCAGCGGATTTCATGCTGCTCTTGTGGGCAATCAAACCGACGGAATATCCGGCGCTTTGGCAAATGCCACTGGAATAAACACTATTTTTGATCTTAAAAACTCCCGTGGCAGTTCGTCGTCCGGGTGGGGCGGAGGCTTTGTAAGCGGAGTTATCAGCGGGCTTGGTTCGGGCGTGATACCCCAACCGGCCATACAGGCGATGGTGAACATACTTTCGTCGGCAGGAAGCATGCTGAAATTGATGGTTTGGGATTCTAAGCAACCATTTCAAGATGCACAAAGGTATTTTTACGTGGTTTTAATGTCTGCTATTTTAGCTTTTCCCTTGCTTTTTGTTTTTGTATTTGGAGGAATATTACTGATTATGCGATTCGCGATGCTTCTTTTTATGTTGATTTTGGCGCCGATAGCTTTTCTGGCTTATATTCTTCCTGATACCGAAGGAAGAATCTGGAAAAAATGGTGGGACGTATTTTTAAATAACGCATTTTTTATGCCGGCATTTATGTTTTTGCTGTATTTGTCGCTGACCATTATAAGACAATGGGCCATGCAAACAGCGGGGCCGAACGTTCAAATTGATGCTCCATTTATAGTAACTCTAATTGTGTCTACAGTATTTTTAATTGGCTCTCTTTTGATTTCTAAACACATGGGTATTTATGGCGCGCAAAAGGTACTGCAAACCGCCACTAAGGCCAGGCAATACGCGACCGGTTATGTCGGAGCTATGGCTCTTAGGAATACGGTTGGAAGAGCGGGAGAATATCTGCAACAAAAAGAAGCTGTGCAGAGGAGTTATGTAGGAAGCAGATTGGCGCGGGGTATGACCCAATATAAAGGTGCCGGAATTTTTGCGAAGCCCGGACAGTCAAGAGAAGAAGTCGCCGGTAAAAGAGCAAAGTTTGATATTGAATCAACTTTCAACAAGGCTCCTTCGGAGTGGCACAAGGATTTCGCGAATAATAAAAACTACGCTTACCGCGAGGCTTTTGCCCGCGATGTTATGGGAAGCCCCAAACGGCTTGAGCAGTTTATGAAGAACGCCGATGCCGGTATCAAAGGCGATATGCTGAATATTGTGCGTTTGAAACTGGGCGCGGAAGCGGAAAAAACTTTCCAGAAAGCGGAAAGAACGAATGAAAGGGGCGTGGCTTTTGGGGAAGGCAAATCCATCGGCAGCTTCATGGATGGAATTTCCGGTGACGAGGCTCGCCAGAGACAGCACTTTACCGACCTGAATGCTCGCGACCAAGCCGAGCTCTTTTCGCAGTGGCAGGCTGATCCTACAAAGCACGCTCTTGTTCAAAATTGGGTAAAGACGGAGTTGAAGCCGGAAGACCAGGAAAAGTTCTTTGTGGAAGGCATTCGCAAAGCAACGTCGGCGCTGAAAGGAGAGATGTTCAACGGCCTCGCGCAAGACAGGCAGAACAAAGTCATTGAATCTATGTCTCCAAGGGAAGTGGTTGAGATGAGACAAAATGCCGGAGCGCATATGGCTGTTGTTGAAAATGCTATCGGACGCATGCCTACGGATAAACAGGAGAGAATAAGAGAAGAGGAGGCGAGAGGCCTGGTAAAGGATTTGGATAAAGTTTATAAAGGCTGGGGCGCGTTCACCGAAGAACAGAAAAAGGCCACATCCGCTGTTTTGAGCAGGGATGAATTGCAGAAAGTCGCCAATAATGTGGCGGATAAAGATAAATTCGTAGATGATATTCAAAAGCACGCTCCGAATAAAACCGCGGATGTTATGGCGGTCTTACCGGAGTTTGCGAGTAAAATAGGGAAGAACCCCGAAGATGTTGTTGACTGGGAAAAGGTGTCATCCAAAAACCCCAACCTTAAAACGATGATGAAAAAAGTTCAAGGGAAGGGCGCAAGACAGATTATGGCGCGCGGAGATACTGTGGCCACAGATTATGTAACAGAGATTAATTCACTTGGCGACAATACAGACGATATAGCCGACGCGCTTGAAAAGAAACACGGTAACTCCGGTATGGCTACAATGCTCAAACTGAATCCGCAGATGCAGCAGCTTGTTATATTGCCGCAAAAACGCATGAGCCGCAAGGCAGTATCGGCGCTACAGGAGGAGGCAATGGATGATGGTACGCCCCCGTCTTCAGGAGGTGCCGGCGGAACAGGCAAAAAAGGCGGTGGCGGAGGAATGGGTGGTAGCGGAGGAGCCGCGCCTGCTTCCGGCGGCAGTACAATCATAATGCCATCTTCAGGATTTGGCGGAGGCCCAAAAACACTAGGCACAAGCGGTAAAACGCCGCCCCCTCAAGCTTCTCCTTCTGTGGCGCTTCCAACTGACATATCTTCGCCTTCTGTTAAGGCAGGGTATCCATTAATGACTTTAAAAGACCAATATAATAACGAAAAGGAAGCTTATATAAATAAGATTTCCGATATTGAGCAACAACTCAGATACCTCACTTTTGAGGAACCGAGTACTTTAGATGTAAAAGCTATTGAAAAATTAAAAAAACAACTCGATGATTTACGCACAAGTTTAAGCTATCTTGAAGCTCGCATTAAATTAATTGAAGAAAAATGAAACCGTTAACAAAAGAAGAAATAGAGGTAAAAATTTATAGATCAAAAAACTTGCCATTGGCAGGCAAGTTCTTTGGCGTGGACCGAGGGGGAGTCGAACCCCTTAAGCGGGGTGATAAGTCCGCTCCCGAGACCGCTCGGACTCGGCCCTCGAATCCACAAAGCGATGCTACCAAAATTTTTCTAAAAACGCAAAAGAGCCTGCAAAAGCAAGCCCTTAGAGCCTCGAAAGGCCTCGTTCATCGCGAACTTATCACCCGTACTTCTATTATACTCCCATATAATTACATGTCAAGAGCATTATCCACAAGCATTATTCTAAGGACTTTATAAGTAATACAAAATTTTGGCCAATATGAAACCGTTATCAAAAGAAGAAATAGAGGCGAGCTTGAAGAAACTTCCGGAAGACCTGCAAGACGCGTTCTTTTCGCCGGAAGTCGCGGAAAATATCCAGGAAATCGGTAGAAAATTTGATTTGACCGTTATCAAAATGGGCGAGCTTTACTCGGAAACCAACGGCGTGATGCTTGGGCTCACCCCGCCGAAGGATTATATTAAAAATTTGGCGGCGGGGCTGGGAGTGGACCAGACCAAAGCCAAAGAAATCGCCGGGGAGGTGAACCAAAAAATTTTTCAGTCCGTAAGAGAATCTCTTAAAAAAATACACGGCCTCGCGGAGCCGGAGCCAGCCTCGCCGAGTCTAGGCGGGGAGAAAAAGGCTTTAAAACCGGAAATTATAATGCCGACCGGCAACAAGATATCTATCAAAAGCGATCGCGAAGAGATGGAAAAAATTGATGTGTCGGAAGACATACCCATGATGCAAAAGGTTTTTGCTAAGAAAATAGAGCCGAAACCGCCTTCCCTGGTTTTCGCGAAAACGCCCCAGGTGAAATCAATAGACGAAATGCTGGATAATCTCGGAGGGCGTCCCGCGCCTGCAGTTCCCAAACCGCCAGTCCCCAAGCCTCCCGTACCCAAACCGCCGGAATCCAACGCGGCCATCAAATCAGGCATAGAAAAAATTTTGGGCGGAGAGATCAGGCAAGGCACCGTGTCCCCGCAGGTAATTCCTACGAAATCAAGGAATGATCCTTATAGGGAACAAATATAATGCAGTTTCAAGTCCCACAATTTATTGAGGTAGAAGACAAGATTATAGGCCCTTTGACGGGGAAGCAGTTTTTTTATTTGCTGGGAGGCGCGGCTATAATCTTTTTGCTCAGGCTTTTTTTAGATTGGTGGGCGGTCGTAGTTTTGGGAGGCCCTTTCGCGGGGCTTGCAGTAGCGATGGCGTTTTTAAAAGTAAACGGCGTACCTTTTATCAAAGTAATGGGCAACGCGTTCAATTATTTTTTTTCCGATAAGCTTTATTTATGGAAGAAGCGCCCCGTCTCGCCGTCCGGCAAAGTTTTGAAAGGCAAATCCCTGCTGCCGGAGGAATCGGCGGTTGCCCCCAAGCTCACCGAAGGCAGGCTGCAGGATCTCGCGTGGTCATTGGATATACAGCATAAACCTTTTAGGGGCGATAAAAAATAATTATGGCGCAAAAACAATCAGCGCAGGACATCCTGCAAATAGAAGAGATAAGGGACGGCGTTTTAATAATGAGAAACGGCGGACTGCGCGCCGTTCTTATGGTTTCTTCGCTGAATTTCGCTTTGAAAAGCGTTGACGAGCAATCCGCTATAATTTTCCAATATCAGAATTTTTTAAACTCTCTGGATTTTCCGGTGCAGATCTTCGTCGGGTCGCGGAAGCTCAATATTGAGCCGTATCTTATGACATTGAAAGAAGCCGAAAAAAAACAAATCAACGATCTTTTAAAGATCCAGATCTCCGAATATACGGATTTTGTGCGCACTTTCGTAAGGACGGCGAATATCGTGGCGAAAAGTTTTTATATAGTCGTGCCGTTTACGCCGCCTATCTTTAAAACCCCGGAGGAAGGCGCGAAAAGCATTCTCGGAATTTTTAAAAAGAAAAAAGCGGGAGAAATGAGCGGGGGAATTTCTTTGGAGAAATTTGAAGAGTATAAAATCCAGCTTTGGCAAAGAGCCGACAGCGTAATGCAGGGGATCACGCGCACCGGTGTCCGCGCGGTGCCCCTGAATACCGAAGAGCTTATTGAGCTTTTTTACAGCCTTTATAATCCCGGGGAATTAGATAAAGGAAGGCCCCCGGCCATAACTGCTACCGCATAATATGGCTTTATTAGATTTTTTTAAAAAGAAAGAAAGCGAACAGCAGATCACTCCTGTTTTTCCGGAGGAAATTTATCGTTCGGGCCTTTTGGAGCTTCGGGATGTTATTGCTCCTTCCGCTTTGGAAATCAACGCGAACAACATCAGGCTTGGAGAAAAGCTCGCGCGCACTCTTTTTGTTTTTACTCTTCCCAGGTTCCTTTCGGTCAACTGGTTTTCTCCGATTATCAATTTAAGCCGTGTTTTTGACGTATCAATATTCATTCATCCTGTGGATACGGGGCAAGTTTTAAGGAAACTGCAGAGAAAAGTCGCGGAAGTGCAGTCGCAAGTCTCAATGAGGCAGGAAAAAGGATTGGTCAGGGACCCGGTGTTGGACACCGGGTCCCTGACCAATCCTTTTTC
>Ga0209542_10006002_pt1 | contig 23917 bp, 17 predicted proteins | sample RifCSPhighO2_01_FD_184028 | JGI IMG/M metagenome (GOLD analysis project Ga0209542, IMG submission 184028) | Soil microbial communities from Rifle, Colorado - Rifle CSP2_plank highO2_0.1 (SPAdes) (version 2) | ecosystem: Environmental > Terrestrial > Deep subsurface > Rock core/Sediment ...
AACTCACCAGGGGCGACAGTAGAATGATGGACAGTCTAAAGGGCTTTCCTGACACGCTGAGAGGTGTTGTATGGTCATCGTCAGCTCGTACTATGAAGCGTCCTGTCAACTCAGGCAACGGGCGAGACCCACATCCTTAGTTGCGACTATCTGATTTCAGGTAGGCACTCTATGGAGACTGCCAAAGTAATTTGGAGGAAGGAGTGGGCTACGGTAGATCTGTATGGCCCGAATCTCCTGGGCTACACGCGGCATACAATGGACAAGACAATGAGCTTCGAGCCCGAAAGGGTAAGGTAATCCCATAAACTTGTCCTCAGTTCGGATTGAGGGCTGTAACCCGCCCTCATGAAGATGGAATCCCCAGTAATCGCGTGTCACTATCGCGCGGTGAATTAGTCCCTGCGTCTTGCACACACCGCCCATCAAGCCAGCCGAATGAGGTTTTGATGAGCCCGTTCTCTTAGAGGACGGTCGATTCAGAATTTCGTGAGGGGGGCTAAGTTGTAACAAGGTGTCCGTAGGGGAACCTGCGGACGGATCACCTCCTTTTAATGCACTGCAAATGCAGTGCACAATGGATTTTCCGTTGCGGAACTTTGATGACAATCAGCCTTTTTCTTTCTCTTAAAAGAGAAAGAAAAACGCTGGCGAAAAAGAAAGAGAAAAATTCTCTGGAAATTTCGTTAACCACACAAAAGCATTCCAAGTTTTTTTGGAATGTGAAAGTAAGAGGTAACTCTCGATGCAACTGTGCTTGCGAAGTTTTTCGCGCCAGGAGAGCTAAGTTGCACCGGAAGATTTTCGGGCCCTTAGCTCAGTGGCAGAGCGCTCCGTTTGCATCGGAGAGGCCACGGGTTCAAATCCCGTAGGGTCCAAACCTTTTTCTTTTCGTTGACACGAAAAGAAAAAGCTTTACCAAAAAGAAAAGTGTAATGCGAAAACGCATTTACAAAAAAGAAAGAGAAAAAAAGAAATTGTGAAAGTAAGGGCAGTTCCATCGAGGCTCGCAAGCCGAAGATGGTACGCGGTCCCAACTGTCGCAATAGTTGAAGCTTACAAATATTTTCACATTGTAAGGAATCGTTTGAAGTTGTTTTCGAACGAAGGGCATAGCTGATCTTGCGCTTTCCCGCGCGTTTTTGGCGATTATTGTCGTGCATTGGTAGACCGATCGATTTATGGAGTTCTGTAAGCCGTATAGTGGATGACTAGGCTTGGAAGCTGTAGAAGGGCGTGGCAAGCTGCGATAAGCCAGGGCGAGCCGCATGCAGGCATTGAACCTTGGATCCCTGAACTGCTCCGTTAGGAGCGGGAACGCCGGGAATTAAAGCATTTTAGTACCGGCAGGAAAAGAAAGCAATAGCGATTCTGTTATTAGGGTCGACCGAAGACAGATCAGGACAAACCGAATCCCGCACCGTGAGGTGTGGGAGATGTGGGGTTTGGAGCCGGTTACATCTCTTGTTGTGAGCGGAAGTCTACTGGAACGTAGCGCCACAGAGCGTGAAAGCCGCGTAAGCGAAACAACTAAGAGTTGATTGCCGGATTTCCAGAGTATGGCGCATTGGATATTGCGTCAGAATACGCGAGTCAGATACTCGTAATCCTAAATACTCTCCAAGTCCGATAGCTCACTAGTACCGTGAGGGAAAGTTGAAAAGTACCCTTAACAGGGGGTTAAAAGCGCCTGAAACTATACGGTCATAGGCTGGCAAGGCACAGAAGAGTTAAAGTCCTCCGAATTGAAAAGTGGAAACGCTTGGATAGAGGGTGGATGATTCAGTGTCTTGCTGTTCGTCCTGAAACACGAGCGAGGGAGTTTGCGGTTGTGGCGAGGCTAACTGCTTACGGCAGGAAGCCGAAGCGAAAGCGAGTGCCCGCAGTTCCGCAAGGAATCAGGGGCAGGGTATTAATAGTGCCCAAGTCACAAACGCCAGACCTGAAACCAGATGATCTATCCCTTTGCAGGTTGAAGCCCTCCTTCCGGGGGGTGGAAGACCGAAACCAGTGTTTGTTCAACAGCTTGGGTGACATGGGGATAGGAGTAAAATGCCATTCGAATCTGGTGATAGCAGGTTCCTTCCGAAATAGCTCTTAGGCTAGCCTGCGTGGAGGTTGGTTGTGGGGTAGAGATACTGATTAGGAAGTACTGATTGGAAACTTTCAGCTTTCTTGTCAAACTCCCAATCTGCAACCGCCGTAGAAACGCAGAGTAGGGGTGCGTGGGGTAAGCCCCGTATCCTGAAGGGGAACGACCCAACCTTGGGTTAAGGCCCAAAAATGCGGATTAAGTGTAACTTGAAAGGCGTCCTTCTCCTAAAACAATGTGGAGGTAGGCTTAGAAGCAGCCATCCTTTAAAGAAAGCGTAACAGCTCACACATCTAGGGGGAGGGCCCTGAAAATAATCTGGGCTAAATCCGCTGCCGATACCCAGGAATTCACACGGTGTGTGAAATTTGGTAGGAAGGTGCTCGGATAGAGTAGAAGCAGGGCAGCAATGTCCTGTGGATCTGTTCGAGATATGGATCCTCGTGCTAGTAATAATAAAGAGTGGTGAGAATCCACTCCGCCGAAAGGGCAAGGGTTCCTTAGCGCTGATCATTAGCTAAGGGTTAGCCGGTCCTAACCCCGCACGTAGCACGTCGCGGGGGAAAGGGAAACGCGTTCATATTCGCGTGCCATGCAGATACGTTTTCGGCAACGATAGTCTTTCTTCAGACGCTTCGGGCTAGGGTTTGTTAGGCCGTCGCCTAATTTAAAATGCATAAGTCCTTGGAGAGCCGTAATGGCGAGAAAAGGAGTAAAGCATTGAACAGGAGAAATCTAAACTCAAGGCCTGGAGCCCGTGAAAATGGAGAAGGAAAGGATTCTGCGTGCCCGTACCAAGAACCGAGAAAGGTGCCCCTGGCTGAGAAGGCCTAGGCGTCACAGGGCATAACTCTATTTAGGGAATTCGGCAACAATAGCCCCGTATCTTAGGTAGAAGGGGTGCCTGCGGTGAAGACCGCAGGTTGCAATAACAAGGGGATTCCGACTGTTTATCAAAAACACAGGTGACTGCCAGCCAGCAATGGTGAGTATAGTCGCTGATTCCTGCTCACTGCCAGTACGTGAAACCCCAGTTCAATGGGACTAAGCGCTGGTGAAGAGCGGGCCTAACTCTGAGGCTCTCACGGTAGCGTAATACCTTGCCGGTTGAATGCCGGCTTGCACCAACGGAATAACGAGATTCCCACTGTCCCGAATAGAGGCCTGATGAACTCGCTGCGCGGTGAATATGCCGCGGAATTCCATCGGGAAGAGAAGACCCCACGGAGGTTTACCACAATCTGATGTTGTGGCATGTTTTTCGATGTCTAGAGTAGATGGGAGCGCAGAAGTAATTTCGCCAGGAATTATGGAGCAACAATGTAACACCATCCTTTGGAAAACCTACTGCTAACCCGCAAGGGAACAGCATTTGACTTGGTGGTTCGGCTGGGGCGGCACGCCCCTGAAAATGTATCAGGGGCGCCCTAAGGTGCACTCAGGCGAGTCAGAAATTCGCCGTAGAATGTAAAGGCAAAAGTGCGCTTGACCATGAACTACACAGCAAGGTTCGTGGATGCGAAAGCAGGGCTTAGCGAACGTCAGCAGCGCTTATTTGGCGCTCTGGTCTAACAGTGAACTTACCCTGGGGGTAACCGAGTGGTCGCGGGTGAGAGTTCACATCGACCCCGCGGTTTGCGACCTCGCCGTCGGCTCTTGATATCCTGGCCGTGCACAAGCGGCCAAGGGTGCAGGTGTTAACTGATTAAAATCGAACGTTAGTTGGGTTAAGAACGGTGCGAGCCAGTTTGGTTACTATCTGATGGAATTGTCAAGTGTCTGAGGGGAAGGAGCACTGAGTACGAGAGGAACGGTGCCTCGTGGCCACTAGTGAACCAGTTGTCCGACAGGGCAAACGCTGGGTAGCCACGCCATAGCTTATAAGAGCTGAAAGCATCTAAGCTCGAAGAAGCCCCTGAAAATAGACACTCATTCCCGAAACTTCGCACGTAAAACTGCGAAGGCTAGGGACGAGGGCTCCGGCAAAAGACCGGTTCGATAGGTCAGTTGTGTAAGCATCAAGCTTAGGCGAGATGTTAAGCTTACTGATACTAAAAGCCCAAGAGGGCTCCATAAGTCGGGTTTCATACCGACCCTTTTCTTTTCGTTACACGAAAAGAAAAGCGTCGACGGAAAAGAAAAGTGTTAAGCGGAAACGCGCATTTTTCTTTTCCGTCTAATGCACGACATACAAATTTTTTAGTCTACCACATTCATTTTGCAATTGAGACAGCGTAAGCTCCGCTTACGTTTTGAGCCTGTTCATTTCGGAGAATCCGCAAATTTCTTCATGTGAAAGGCCCTTCTCGCGCAGCTTTGCATAAATCTTTTCCATTGCCTCGGCGAACTCGCGCATTTCATCGTTCCTGTTCATCAGCCCGATTTCCATTTCACGCCTTTGTCTTGCCATTTCGTTGTTGCCGGTGTCTTTAAACTCGGCTAGGTGCAGCCCAAAAGCCCTATTGAGCTCTGCTACTCTGTGAGTGCTGAGCCCCGCTGCGGCAATGGCCTCTTCCACCTCTGCTTTCAGCCTGACTTTTCCATAAAATATTGTTCCAGGGAGCCTTTGGTAGAGTGTGTTGAAATTTTCTATGCGCTGCACATATGTGGCTCTCTCTGCTTGTGCAGCTCGATGGATTATTGCGGCTTTTTGTGCAGTTGCAGCTTGCTCCGCGTTTGCAGATTTTTTCTCCCTTACTTCAACCCTTATGCCGATTCTCGCGGAAAGATTCCTCAGGCGCTCGCGGATGCCAAAGAGGCCACCGCGCGGCCTTTGCACGGGTGAAAATTTTCCAACTGGTTTATGTTGCATGTCTACCTTTATGTTCTTCATGGTTTATCTTTTTTTGCATGCGTCAAATAAACTCTTGCCAGTTAACCTTCCGTTACCTTAAAAAACTCCGCAATAGCCTATTTAGTTGGGTAGCAGGCGATCGGCTGTCGGTAATCCTGAGAAATCGGGATGGCTGAGGAAAGTCCGCCCACACGCGAAACATGTGCATCGAGAGATGGCCTGGAAGAACAGAAACGAAACCCATTCAGTTGGGATGAAACGCGCTTCCAGAGTGTGCAACTGCTTTGCGCAGGCTTAGTCGAATGCCGGTGAGGCCATTTCCCTCAAACGGGAAGAAATCCTTGAATTGGTGGATTTTAAAGGCCGGAACAGAAGGCGGCTTACGTCCTGCTGCCCATTTTTTCTTTAAGATAATTTTATTAACTTCGGCACCTTATTTTCTGTAAATGCCCGAGCACAGTCAAACTCCTGATGAATTTCGCGCCGCTCTTAAAAGGCGTGGCATAAAAATATCAGAGTCAGAGGCAATGGCTATATGGACTAGCCGCAAGCGCCTTGGCAATAAAATCCCGTTAGTCAGAAAAAACCTTACGCGCCTGCGCGGCAGGCACGGGCACTGAACGGGCATTTTAAGCTTCTTTAAATGCTTTTTAGGAATAAGGTTTATTCTATTATAAACATTTACCCATTCTCTTATTTCCATGAAGTCAGGCAAAGCTTCCGGTGGTGCCAGCAAAATTTCAAGCGCGGAACTCCGCGAGAAATACCTGCGCTTTTTTGAAAAGCACGCGCACAAGAGAATTCCAAGCGCTTCGCTAATTCCTGAAAATGATCCAACCGTTCTATTTACGACCGCAGGGATGCATCCGCTTGTTCCGTACCTGCTCGGCGAATCACACCCTTTGGGAAAGCGGCTTTGCGATGTGCAAAAATGCATCCGCACAGGAGACATTGACGAAGTCGGAGACAACTGGCATCTGAGCTTTTTCGAGATGCTCGGCAACTGGTCACTTGGGGATTATTTCAAAAAAGAGGCAATTGCATTCAGCTTTGAATTCCTGACAAAAGAATTGGGCATTCCAAAAGAGCGCCTAAGCGTTACTTGTTTTGCAGGAGATAAGGATGCGCCGCGCGATGAGGAAGCGGCAAAAGCTTGGGAAGCGCAAGGAATTCCCAAAAGCAGGATTCATTTTTTGCCAAAGAGTGATAATTGGTGGGGCCCTGCTGGGCTCACTGGCCCATGCGGGCCTGATACTGAAATGTTTTACCACGTGAAGGATGTGCAAGAGAAGAGCACGCAAGATTTCCTAAAACTCTGCAAGGAAGGAGCGTTCTGCGAAATATGGAACGATGTTCTAATGCAGTACAACAAAAACGCCGAAGGAAAATATGTTGAAAGCAGGCAAAAAAACATCGACACAGGAATGGGAGTTGAAAGGACTGTTTCTGTATTGAACGGCTTTGACAATGTGTATGAATGCGACACGCTAAAGCCGATTATTGAAAAAGTAAAATCGTTTGCGGGCACAAATCAAAATTCCAAATCAGGTGAGCGCAGCGCGAGAATAATTACAGACCATTTGCGCGCCGCGGTGATGATTCTTGGCGATGGCAAGGGCGTTGTTCCAGGAAATGTCGATCAAGGTTATGTGCTGCGCAAATTCATCAGAAGGGCGATCAGGCACGCGCGGCTTCTTGGCATTTCCGGAAAGTTTTGCAACGAAGTTGCCAAAGTAATTGTTGATGTTATGGGCGAAGCGTATCCGGAAGTTCGCAAAAATAGCGCGCGCGTTTTTTTCGAGCTTGAAAAAGAGGAGGAAAAGTTCTCGGCAGCGCTTGAGAATGGGCTAAAAGCTCTTGAAAAGAAGCTCTCCGCGCTTGGCGGCGCAGCAGGAAAGCAGCTTTCCGCAAAAGATGCCTTCGATGTCTACCAAAGCTACGGTTTCCCGCTTGAAATGATTCAGGAAATCTGTGCTGAGAAGGGCAACACCATAGATTCAAAAGGATTTGATTCTCTTTTGCAGCAGCACCAGGAACTCTCGCGCAAGGGCGCTGAGCAGAAGTTCAAGGGCGGACTTGCAGACCATAGCGAGCAGACAACAAAGCTTCACACCGCAACGCATCTTCTCAATGAAGCCCTGCGCCAAGTTGTCGATAAGGGAATTTACCAAAAAGGCTCGAACATAACTCCAGAGCGCCTGCGCTTTGATTTCAATTTTGCAGAAAAGCTCACTGATGAACAGGTGAAAAAAGTTGAGGATTGGGTTAACGCCGCGATAAAAGCAGAAGCTGATGTTTCAATGGAAATAATGAATCTTACGGATGCGAAAAAACTCGGGGCGCAGGGGCTTTTTGAGGATAAATACGGCGAGCAGGTGAAGGTTTACACCGTGCACAAAGGTACAAAAGTATTTTCGCGCGAGCTCTGCGGAGGGCCGCACGTGAAAAACACGCGCGAACTTGGAAAATTTAAAATTACAAAGCAGGAGCCGGTTGCGGCGGGCATTAGAAGGATAAAAGCCGTAGTTGAATGAACTTTTTTAGAAAAATCCTGTGCCTTCGCCATACTTTTTTCTAAGAGTTGCCCTCACTGCCTTCAGTTCCGGGCCAATTGTCTTGTAAGTGCCGCGCGTTTTGAGCATTTTCATTAACTGGAAATATCGTGCGACGTCCCTGTCTTTTTGCACTATTTTGCTCATTTTTTCCCTTTTTCGCCTGATTGCATCCGCACTTGCAGCTGCCCGGCCTTTTTGCGTGCCGCGGCTTTTGAGAATGGAAGTGTGCAGTGCAATGCCTCTTTGGTGCCTTTGGTGCATTGTATCACTTTCGTTTGTTTTGTTAATAAACCCGCTTTCCTATTCCGGGTTTTTTATAGTTATTATGCCTTCTCTTTCTAATCTATCAAAAATCAATGAAACGTCTTCCCTGCCAAAAGGTTTTGGATTATTGCCGCCTTTGGCATACCTAGTGTAAGTCAAATCCGGTTTTTTTAATATATTGCGTTTTCTCAGTTCATCATATACTTTTTCTTTTGCATTCTTCGCTCCTACAATTCTCTTGCTGCTAATGAAATCAACCATGGCAACTGCCATTTCATAAAAAACGCTTTTTTTGCCGATGCCTCTGATTTTGCCTTCTTTTAGCGAACTAATCTTATCCTTGTTTACTCCGACTTTAAGCTTTACAAATTGGTTGGAAACCCTTGCATCATTTCTGGCAGCTTTGCCTCGCCGTTTGGCCGCCCATACTTCCTGCCAACTAACTCCCTGTGCAAGCCTGCCGCCATGACCAACAGTTGATCTTGAAAACAATCCGAATCTTCCCATAGTCATTAAATTATGGATTAGTCTTATAAAATTCTTTCCGTTTACATCTTCAAAACCCTTTAAAACCGTTACAATCGAAGAATATTCCTATGCCCGCAAGCCTTAACGATATTGCCAAAAAATGGCAGAAGAAGTGGGCTTCCAAGAAGGTTTTCAGCGCAAAGCCCTCAAAATCCAAAAAGAAGTATTATGTCCTGGAAATGTTCCCATATCCATCCGGAAAGCTGCACATGGGGCATGTGAGAAACTATTCAATTGGTGATTGCATAGCCCGCTTCCGCAGGATGCAGGGCTACAATGTGATTTATCCAATAGGGTTCGATGCCTTCGGCCTTCCTGCGGAAAACGCCGCAATTGAAAACAAGGCAGATCCAAAAGAGTGGACAATGAAGCGCATTGCGGATATGGAAGTGCAGATGCGTGATATGGGGTTTAGCTATGATTGGGCGCGGGAAGTGATCACCTGCCTTCCGGAGTATTACAAGTGGAACCAGTGGTTTTTCCTAAAAATGCTAAAGAAAGGGCTCGCTTACAAGAAGGCTGCAAAAGTGAACTGGTGCGACAAATGCCACACCGTGCTTGCAAATGAGCAGGTCATTGACGGGAAATGCTGGAGGCATAAGAATCAGGAAGTTTATCAAAAGGATTTGGAGCAGTGGTTTCTCAAAATCACTCATTACGCGGATGAACTTCTTGCTGATTTGGACAAGCTTGGTGGCTGGCCAGAGCGCGTTCGCACAATGCAAAAGAACTGGATTGGCAAAAGTTCAGGAGTAAATATTTTCTTCAGGTTAAAGGATTCGAAAATGGTTCTGCCAGCTTACACAACCCGCTGCGATACGATTTTCAGTGTCACCTTCATTGCAATAGCGCCGGAAAACCCGTTAGTTCTGGATTTGGTGAAGGGAACTGATTTCGAGGCCGGTGCAAAGGCGTTCATTGCAGATGTTGCAAAGCAGACAGTAATCGACCGCGAGAATGAGGACAAGGAAAAGGAAGGCTTCTTTTTAGGCAAATACGCAATCAACCCCGTGAACGGGGAGGAAATCCCTATTTTCATTTCAAATTTTGCGCTCATGTACGGAACCGGCATTGTTATGTGCGATGCGCATGACAAGCGCGACTTCAAATTTGCCAAAAAATATGATTTGCCGCTCAAGTTTGTGATAAGCAAGGATGGAAAGCCGGTTGATGCCAATACGGCACAGGGTGCCTCCACGGACAACGGTGTGCTGTTCAACTCCGGGCAATTCAGCGGCATGAATAATCTCGAAGCGCTTCCCAAAATGGCGGACTGGATTGCAAAAAGCAGCCATGGGGAGAAAAAAACAAATTACAAGCTCCGTGACTGGCTCATATCAAGGCAGCGCTTTTGGGGCACACCAATACCGATAATTTACTGTGATGATTGCGGCGCAGTTCCAGTTCCTGAAAAAGATTTGCCAGTTGAGCTTCCAGACCCAAAGAAGACGGATTTCACTGATGCTGGCAACCCTCTTGCAACGGTAAAAGAATTTGTGAATGTCAAGTGCCCAAAATGCAAAAAGGCGGCGCGCCGAGAAACCGACACCATGGACACTTTTGTTGACAGCTCCTGGTACTATTTGCGTTACTGCTCTGCGCAGGAAAAGAAAGTTCCGTTTGACAAAAAAGAGGCTATGTATTGGTCTCCTGTAAACCAGTACATTGGCGGCATCGAGCACGCGATTTTGCATTTGCTATACTCGCGGTTTTTTTACAAGGTGCTGCGAGATGAGGGCTTAGTTGATTATGATGAACCCTTCGAACGCCTGCTTTCACAGGGGATGGTTCTAAAGGACGGAACCAAGATGTCAAAGTCGCTTGGTAATATTGTCGATCCAAGCGGCATTGTGGAAAATTATGGCCCGGATACTGTAAGGGTTTTCATGCTCGGCGCTTCGCTTCCAGAAAGCGAGATGGACTGGAGTGAAAAGGGCGTTGAGGGGTGGCACAGATTCTTAGTCAAAACCCTTTCAATGTTTGAATCTTCAGGGAAATCAAAGCCCACTATTCCAAAGAAGAAATCTATGCCTGATCGGATACTTCTTGCAAAAACAAATTCCGCAATACGCCGCGTTTCAGAAGACATTGATTCCTATCGCTTCAATTATGCGATTTCTGCGATTGTAGATTTGGTGAATGCGCTTCAAAAGTACGAGGATGCGGACAAGGGCGTGAAAGCTTACGCGCTTCACGCTATTGCAAAGATGATTGCCCCGTTCGCTCCGCATCTTGCAGAAGAGGCATGGTCTATTTTGGGCGGAAAAGGGCTTGTTGCGGTTGAGAAATGGCCAACAGTTGACAAGAAACTAGCTGATCCTGAAGCAGAAGCCACCGAAGGAATGGTAGAATCAATCAAACACGACGTTGCCCAAATAAAGCTGCTTGCAAAAATAGAGTCGCCAAAGAAGATAACCATTTTTTCTGCGCCGAAATGGAAATGGAATGCACTCAAGTCCCTAACTTCAAGCGGGCAGGTTCCGGAGTTTTCCGCTGCGATGAAATCCATCATGGCTACTGAAGAAGCAAGAAAGCACGGGGCAGAAGCGCAGGGTTTTGTAAAAGCTGTTGTGCAGAAGTTCCATGAAGTTAAAAATTTTGTGCAGGTTGATGAGTTCAGGCTTCTTTCAGAGGCAAAAGGCTTGCTTGAGCGTGAATTAGGGTGCTTCGTTGAAGTGCTTGATGCGGATAAATCAAGTTCTGAAAAAGCGAAAAAGGCTTTCCCATTAAAGCCCGCGATTTTGGTTGAGTGAATAATTTTATTTTTCAGCTATTGGAAATAATCCACCTTAATGTCAAGCGTCTCTTCCATTTCCTTAAGTTCGCTCACAACTTTTTGTATTTTCGCTTGGTCCGCGTTCCGAATTATAATTTCTGTGCGGCACGCTTTCCTGTCGATTGTGCAAACCGCATTGATGGCCTCCATGTCAAGCCCGTGATTTGCTATTTTTGCGCTCTGCTCTGCCAAAAGCCCAGGCCTATCCGCCGCCTCCAGCTCGATTTTAACTGTGTTCATCATCCCTTTTGCCGGAATGTTTTTGGAGAGCTCTTTTTCTATTATCCTTTTTGCCTTCTCAGAGTGCACAAATCCGCGCCATGCGGGGCTGAATTGCGAAGTGAATGCATAATGCATCTTCACAGTATCTCCCGGGCTTAGTTGTGTCCATAGCGCGCGGATTTTGCCATTAATCTCGGCTTTGGATGAGTATTTTGCGTGCTTGTCATCAAAGAAATATGCAAAATCAAGCGCTGTAGAATCAATTGGCACGTTGATTATGTACCCTTCGCTTGTGAAAATTATGGTTGCCCTGTTATGGAAATCAAGGTCGAGAGTTTCAGCAAGCTCTTTTCCATCCTTAATATGTGGTGAGCTGATTTTGGAAAACATTTTCTCATATTCTTTCAGCAGCTGCCTATTTTCACTTTTTGGCCGCAGAAGCGCCACCACACCGTTGTTTGCTGTCTCATTCATTTCCCTGCAGAAAATGTAAACTTTGAGGGGCTTTTTGCGCGGGCCGATTACCTGTGTGTGAAGTGATTGGTAGATAAAAAATTCAGGAATTGCAATGAAATCCTTCATCTTCTTGGGGATTGGCTTGAAAGCGGCGTGCACTTTTCCAAGCGCGTCATAGCAATGCGACTTGTCGTGCGTGATTATTTTCAGAATCAGTGTATCGTGGAGCTCTTTTATCTGCTTGTTTTGCGCTATTGTTTTGCTGTAAATGGAATAAATGGATTTTTTCTTTTCCTCAAAATCCCATTTCATTTCAGGGAATTTTTTCTTGAGCGCAGATATGGCTTCGCGAACTTCCTTTGCCTTTTCATTCCTTGACCTCTTCACGTCGGCTTCGAACTTTCTGTATTTTTCCGGCTCGAGAACTTTGAAGCACAGGTCCTCTAGCTCATATTTCATGTCATGCATCCCAAGCTGGTGCGCAAGCGGCACATAAATGGTGAGAGCGTCCGCCGCAATTCTCACCTGCTTTTCCTTTGGAAGATGCTTGATTGTTCGCATGTTGTGGAGCTTATCAAAGAGCTTTATCACAAGCACCCTTATGTCCTTGGATGATGCCATCACAGTCTTTATGATATTTGCAGTGCTCTGCTCCTGCTTTGAGCGGAATGATGCTATGTCAAGTTTTGTTACGCCTTCTACAAGCCCGTGTATTTCGCTCCCGAACTTTTTTTCAAGCTCATCCCTTTTGAGCTTTGTGTCCTCAAGAGTGTCGTGCAAAAGGGCGGCGGTAATTATGGGCGTATCAAGCCCCTTTTCCGCAAGCATTTTTGCAACTGCAAGCGGGTGCAAAAAATAAGGCTCTCCGGATTCGCGTTTTTGCGGCTCGTGTGCCGCCTTTGAAAGCCAGAACGCCTCTTCTACCATTGATGTATTGGCGTGTGCATTGTGTTTTCTAATTTCCAGAAGAAGTGAGGCGAGCTCCTTTTCAAAGTCCACAGGCATGCATTATTCTGTGCCCCATAAGTGAATTTAAGGTGCTTCGATTATTGGGGAAAAACGGTTTTTGGGCGATTTTCGGGTTTTAATGCCGATTTGAGGGCTTTTACATTTCCTCAAGCATTTCTATGTTCAAAAGCCCCATTCCCTTTTCAAGCGCAAGAGAAACCGCCTTTACCATTGCAATTCTCGAAGCCATTGATTCCTTTTCCGCCTGCAGCACGGGAACTTCATGATAAAATGAGTTGAATTCCGAGGCAAGCCCTAAAAGGTAGTGCGCGATTTTATGAGGGCTTGAAGAGTCTCGCGCCTCCGTAATTTTTCCATCCAAATCCCCAAGCACAGAAACAAGCCGCTTCTCTTTTTCCGTGCTGATTTTGATTTCCGCAGGGGCCTTGAACTTTCCTGCCTTTCGCAGGATGCTTCTTGCGCGCGCAAAGCTGTATAGAATAAATGGCCCAGTTTCGCCTTCAAGCGAAGTTGCCTTCTCCCAGTTGAACACAATCACCTTGTTCTTGTCATGCCCAACCATGCCAAATTTAATTGCGGCAAGGGCGAGCTTGCGCGCGGTTTCCACTATTCTCTTTTCATTCCAGTCCGTGTGCCTCTGCCGCGTTTCAGAAAGGGTTTTTTCGAGCACTTCATCAAAGAGTTCCGCGTAAGTAATCACATTTCCTTCGCGTGAGGACATCTTGCCTCCCTCAAGCCTTACAAGTTCGTATGAAATGTGAACTCCTGGGCAGTATTCCTGCTTGCGATTGTTTAGAAGCTCAATTGTTTTGATGAGCTGGCGAAAGTAAAATGCCTGCTCTCCTCCAACAACATAGTAAGATATTTCCGCCTTCATTTCATTTTTCTTGAGCTTTGCAAGGGCTATGTCCTTACTAGAGTAGAGCGCCGCACCATCGCTTTTGAGTATTAAAAACTTCTCAAGCCCGTGTTCTGTTAAATCCACAAGAAGCGCGCCCTGGTCCTTTACCGCAAAGCCTTCCTTGTGCAACTGGTGCGCAATCTTAATGCCTTCTTTCTCAACTTCGCTTTCAAGTATAATCCTATCAAACGTCACTCCAAGATCTTTGAATATGCGGTGAAAGCACAGCAGGCTCATTTTGCGCAGATATGCCCAGTCCTTCTTGAGCTGCTTGTCCTTTCCCTTCTCAAGCGCAACCACCATTTCGCGCATCTTCTCTTCAAGCGCAGGGTTGTCTTTTACCGCTTTCGCGCCCATTACATAGAGTTCCCCGAGCCATTTTTCCTTTTCTTTGAGTTCTTTTGGCTCTTTTTCGTGCGCGAGCTCTCTGTATGCGTAAATTGTTTTGCTAACATGCGGCCCCACATCCCCGCCATAATCAACCCTTATCACTTTCTTGCCGCTTTCCTCAATTATGCGCGCTATGCTCTCTCCAAGGCAGATGTTTCGCACATGCCCTATATGAAATGCCTTCATAGGGTTTGCCTGGCAATACTCCACGATTGTTTTTGATTTTCCTTTTAGTTTCACTTTCTTTTCCGCGAGCAATGCGGAAATTATTTCCCCTGCGTATTTTCCCTCATCTGCGAAAAAATTTATGTAAGCGCCCTTTACTTCAAATCTTGAAAAAGTTTTGGGGAGTTTTATTTTTGCGGAAATTTCCTTTGCAATTTCCATTGGGTTTTTCTTCATCACCGCTGCGAGCTTGAAGCATGGCAGCGCGAAATCTCCCATAGCCCTCTCAGATGGCACTTCGAGGATTTTTTCCGCGAGTTCCTTCTCAACCCCTGCTTGGGAAATTGCCTTCACAAGTTCGCTTCGAAAATCCATTTTGTTCACCAATTCAGCAAATACTTTGTGCATGAAATTATTAATATTATACGGGACTGGTGGGATTTGAACCCACGACCACCTGCTTAGAAGGCAGGTGCTCTATCCAAGCTGAGCTACAGCCCCTTATACCTATAACTCAACAATTTAGCGTTAAATGGCTTTAAAAGGGTTTAAGTGGGCAAAAGAGGGCAAAGTAGGCTAGAGTTGTCATTTATTGATGCCGTTTTCCTTCTTGAACCTTTCAAGGAATTTTGGCATTTCCTTGTAGAGCCACTCATTTAGCTGTATAAATGATTTTGCCTCATCCTCTATGTATTCAATAATTTTTGGGTACTCTTTTGCCGCATACCATTGCGGGATTATGCTCCCGCTCATTTTCTTTCCGGTTATTTTGTCAAGGCCCGAACCTTTGAATTCGCCGCCGTTCATAAGGATTCCAAGCGGGCGCAAATCAATTGAGGGCTTATTTAGAATGTCGATTGTTTCATATCCATGCTGCGCAGTGCGCTCCTTGAGAAAATTGTGCTCGAAATTCAGGTTGTATCCGACCGGAATGAAAGTGAAAGCGTAAGGGTCAAGTATTCGCATATCTCCAATGAATTTTCCAAGTATTTCCTTCTCAGACGATTCCCATTCTTTTAGTATCGTGAGTTTTCCGATTGCCGCGCCAGTGAACCTGTTGAGTTCCTGGTACTGGATTGTGATGACCTTTTCCTTTTTCGCATCAAGCCCTGTGGTTTCTATGTCAAAGTAAAAATTTCCCATGTAACTATTATCATGCAAAGGGGCTAAAAATAGGATTGGATTTTAGTGAAATCCCAGTGGTTTTTTTGGTAATGCATTTACCTGTCTTCTTGCTTCCCGTGCTTTTTTTAGTTGTTCTTTCCTAATGTCCACTAACCTGTTTCGTTGGTCAGCCACTTCGGTTATGAATAAAATTTCTTCATGCTGCCTTTCTAACGAATTTTTTCTGTGTGCGTCCAGTGCAGCAAACAAAGGCTTGGAAAGCACCTGTGTCTTTTTTATAAGTTGATTTAGTGCCGTTTCCAGTCCATATCCATGTGAAAGCATTGTTATCCAGCGTTTATTGCCGTTTAGCAATGGGCGTAATGCTGCTGTCCTTATTGCTCTTTGTCCAGAATATCTCCAGTCAAGTTCCCGCATGTTGGGTTCAAACGATTTTGCCACTACCATGTCATTTTTTGAGCCAATCAATTTTTTTATCATGTAATCAATATTTTCATGGTTAAGGGCAACTAAATCTGCATCAAGCATCAATATTATATCTGGTTTATATTTTTCCACTGCGTGCCTTACGCCTGCAATAAACGCGGTTCCCTTTCCTGCATTTTTTTTAGAGCCCTGTGAATCTATGACTTCGCTCCATTGTGTTTTTGCCGATGCTTTGGTTGCGTCTGTACTGCCGTCATTTACAACAATTATTGGGCGGTTGTGGAAATCTGTTTGTCTCCACATTCTCAATTTGTTAAGAACTTCTCTAACATTGTGCTCTTCATTAAATGCAGGGATTATCACTGCAATTTTGTATCCGGCAGTGAATGTATCAGCCATACAGCATCCCGTAATACATCTGTTCAAGTAGCGCCTTGTTCCTCGCTTCCGGCGCGTCCCCGACAAGTGACTCTATTGGGGCGGAGTAGTATGCCACGCGCTCACCAACTTGAGTGGATACAATGAATGGGAGCTGCCTTCCAAAATTATATTGTTTTCCAGATTCCAGCCATGGCTGGCCTGTTCCTTTCCCGAGAAGATTCGCCCCATAATCTAGCACGGCAACGATTCGCGCATCCGAATCCTTTATCACTTCAACCACTGCAAAGTCGCCCTTGTAGGGGATCGAAGGGCTTAGCCCGTATGCGAGCTTGTGCTCGCTATTAGTAACTTCAATTCGCCCAACTTCTGCGCTCGGAGGGCATGTTGAAAAATCGCAGTAATTTCCCTTGTATTCAACTCCTAAAAATTCATCAAAGAGCAGCTGCTGGCCAAAATCCTTTCTCGCCCAAGGGCCGATGATTGCATCGCTTCCGCCTTCGATGTGTTCCTTTTCAAGCAGGTATTTATCATTCTGCTCAAGTCTCTCATTTGGCTGGAAGCCAGAGCACAGCTCCGTTCCGGCATCCCCTGTCCAGACAAGCCTTCCTCCTGCGGCGACATAATATTGGAAAATTTTGAGCTTGCTTGAGCAGATTTTTTTCGCACGCTCAACAACAATCAGGTCATAATCGCGAACATTTGCGTATGTGAGCTTTTCAATGTCCATTGTTTTTGCATGCGCCCTGATAATGTCCTTTTCATTTAGGTATTGCACAAGCCTATCCGGGTCTCCAAGGCCGTAATCGGAATAAACCACAAGTATTGAAGGTGAGCCTCCGCGCACAGCAAGATAGTAAACTTCGCATCCGCCCGGAACCACATTGCAGCCCATAATTCCTGTGAGTATCAGAACGCCAAGAAGCGCGACAAGAAGTACTCCAAGTATTCCAACCCTTATGATGTTTGAGCGCAGTTTCTCGTCCATGATTAAACCAACGCTTTTGTGATATAAATCACTTTTCCTCAACCGTTTCGTCGGTTTCGGTGGTTCACAAAAACCACAGAATCCCCGTGAGGGGATGGGTTCGACGCCCCTCTATTGAGAGGGGATAAGCCGGCTCATATTTTTTTCAAAATCACTTTTCCTTTACAAGCAGCTCGCCAATTATTATGGCAAAAACGATGTTTGAGACAATGTGTGTTATTGAGAATGGCCAGACCAAAAGTTCCTGGTTTGGGAAGTTCATTATTACTTCAAATATGAGTGTTCCGATTATTGTATATGTTACAAGCCCGCTTTTTGTCACTTTCTTTGCGGTTCCCGCAAGCCACCCTGCGATTGCGCCCCCGATTCCCTGCAGAAAGCTCCAAAGGCCAAAAGCGCCGCCAATCAAAAACAGGTTCGAGAGCGGGTATGAAACAAGACCCACAAGTATTCCCGCTTCAGAGCCGTAAGCGAGCCCCGCATAAACAGCAATTGGAATTATTGGCTCAACTGAATAGATGTACGCATAGTTTGTGGCTAGGCGCACCACAACCGCAATCAAAATGAGCGTCAAAATCCCTATCTCGCCGACGCTCTTTTTCTTCACATATTTTTCCTTTTTTTCCACAATCTTTTCCTTTTTTTCCTCTTTGTGCTCGGAGTGGCCGTGGTCTTCATGGGCGTGCTCTTCGTGCTCCTCTTCATGGGATTCTTCGTGCTCATCTGAGTGCTCTTCAGATTCTTCATGCTCTTCATGGGATTCGCCATGCCCCTTCCCATGCCCAGAATCGTGCCCATGCCCTGACATGAAATCAATTCTGCTGGATGTGGTAATTTAAAGGGAGCGATGCCGCAAGGCGGCCGGAAGTTGATTTTAAAAGGTTATTCCGGCGCTTTTTAGTATCTGCATTAAGTTGTGGAGCAAAGCCAATCGAGCCAAAGCGAAGATTGGGTGCGGTCCCAACTGACGCAATAGTTGCGGGGGTCGGATAGCGGTTATTCCACCAGCTTGAGGGGCTGGCGCCTTAGTGGCATCGGCAGTTCAAATCTGCCCTCCCGCATAACCTTTTTCTTTCTCTTCCAGAGAAAGAAAAACGTTAACGAAAAAGAAAGAGTGGAGAAAAAGAAAGAGAATTGGCTAGCGCTGATTTTGCGGAAAACTCATAAGAAATGTTAATATAGCACCTGACGTCTATCTCTATTTGATTTTACGAAACGGAGGTGACCAAATGCCGAGAATACCGCGAAAAACGTCACGAGGAAAACCGAAGAGAAGTGCAAGGGCTAAACCTCAATTGTCTGAACAACAACAATGGCATAAAGTAAAGCAAGATGCGATTAATAGGGCTGCTGCTAAAAATCCCGACGCTGCTCGAAGATTATTAGAATTTTTGGAGCGAGGTGAAGATTAAAAGATAACGCCGATTAGTGGCAATTCCAAAAAATGTCAATCCTTTTTATTTAAGGGCACTTTTCGCACAGAAGCCCACGCCACCTACTTTTCGTACACGCCCCGTTCCGTGCAAACCTATAAAACCAACCTCTGCCTTAGTGTAGTGGTGTTTGGTTGCCAAGGGACTATTTGGTAAAAGGCTTTTTCTGGCATTCCTATTTCGAAACTGCGCCTGGCTGGAAGGTGTGGGTTTCAAAGCAATCCTATCTCACAGGTTTTGTTTCCGCGTTCTCAGGAATCATCCTCCTTTTTTTCCTCTACTTAACAGTTGGATCTGCAGTGGATCTTTCCTACTCCGTGTTTGATTCCAAAATCAATTCCCTGTTCCTGATATTTTTGGTAATTTATATTATGATGCTCGCGGCCGCGGTGTTCGCCTTCTTCAAGGATATTTTTTCCGCAGTCACCATTGAATCCGACGGCAAATCATTCATGATGTCAAATCCCATCACGGTGAAAAAATACCTCAACCTTTTTTTCCTGCGAGAGCACCATCCTGTGATTTCAGAGCTTGCGCATGTCGCGTATTCAAAGGTTTTTTTCGACTTTTTCTCGAAGGGTGCGAATTTCTATTACAACATTTATTTCGTTTTCCGAAATGGCGCGGAGCTCAAGTTCCCGCCCATTTACACAACCGTTGACATGATGTTCTGGTTTCTTGATGACCGGTCAGCTGCAAAAGTGCGCTTTGGCCATTTCACAAAAGAAGAGGCGGCAAGGGTTGCGAATTTTTTTGGCGTGCCTATAGTTTATAGGGATTAAAAATCACGGCCATTAAATGCTAGATTGGCTAAATATGCTTTTTAATCAGCGCTTCCCAATTTTTTAGCTCTTCCTCTTCTGCCTTGCGAGAGCCAAGTGACATTTTCAGGCCGTCATCCTTGAACCGTGGTATGATGTGAAAGTGAAGATGGTGCACAACCTGCCCTGCGGCCTCGCGGTTGTTTTGCACAACATTAAATCCATCCGCTTTTGTTGCGAGCATTGCGGCAGCGCCTACTTTTTGCACAACTCCTATTATTTCCTTTAGTTCCATTTCAGGAATATCAAGCATCGTGGCATGGTGGTTTTTAGGGATCACGAGCGTGTGGCATTTCGCGGAAGGGTAAATATCAAGGAACGCAATTGAGGTTTCGTCCTCATATACTATTTTAGAGGGTATCTGCCCTGAAATGATTTTGCAGAAGATGCAGTTAGCCTGCGCTATTTTCATGAAATATTTTTGGGGCGAAGTTGTTTTATAGGAATTTGCCGCCCCTGATTGCATGGCTTGCATGCCAGAAATTGTTTCATTGCCCGGCCTTTGTGATGGAGACGACCTTTATCCAGAAATTCAGGGTCTTGCCGGCGAGCGGGTGCTTGATTTCAACTGTTGCCGTGTCGCCATTGATGTCGATTATAGTTGCCGGCATTCCGGTTGAAGTATAAAGCACAGTTCCGACTGCCACATTTCCATCGCTTTGTATCTGTGAAATCGGCACAGCGACCTGCTGGGCATCGGCATCAGTTCCATAAGCCTTTTCGGGCGGAATCGTTACGTTCTTCTCATCATTTAGCTTCATGCCAACTACCGCTTCATCAAAGCCTTTTATCATTTGTCCAGCTCCAACTGTGAATTCTAGCGGGCCCCTTCCTTCGCTTTTGTCAAAAATATTTCCATCAGTAAATGTCCCAACGTACTCAACTTTTACCGTATCATTAGTTTCAACAGTATTCATGTTCCCACTCTCCTTTTCAGCAGGCACAACGCCCTGCACGTTTTGTGTAACTGTTGCCTGCCCGCCTGTTTGCGCGGCCGGCTGCTGCGCGCAGCCGGAAACAACAAGCAAAATGGCCAATGCGATTATTATTTTCTTCATTTATATAGCGCTCCTTCAGAAAGTGTTTTATATCAAACGGTGCGACCTGCCAAGCCAACAATCGGCTTGGTGTTTGCGCTCCGGATGATTGCCCTCTGTTTCTGCGGCATTTTCACCACAAGGTATTTATAACTATCCCTGGAAAAAATGGTAGATGTTTGATTTGATTGGATTTGTCGCCGCCATTTCGGTTGGCGGTTTGATTGTTGCCTTCCTGCTCACGAAGTGGGTTCTAGGCAAGGACACCGGCACCGAGGCAATGCGCGAGATAAGCGACGCAATAAAGGAAGGTGCAAATGCCTTTGTGAGGAGGCAGTATACCACAATTGCAGGCCTCACTGTGGCGCTCGCAGTCATAATGTTTTTGGCCTATTACTTCACAGGAAACCTGAAAATCGGGATAGAGACCTCGATAGCGTTCATGTTCGGCGCTTTCTGCTCGGGGCTTGCTGGGATAATTGGCATGTGGATATCGGTGCGCTCGAACATCAGGGTTGCTTCCGCATCCACAAGGAGCACGGACGAGGCTCTCAAGGTCGCGCTGCGTGGGGGCGCGGTTTCCGCAATTACGATTGTTTCAATGTCGTTAATCGGCGTCACATTGCTCTATGTCGCTTATAATTCGTTTTTCGGCCTCACTCCGCAGCAAATACCATTTGCGATTGTCGGGTTCGGGTTCGGGGCAAGCTTTGTCGCCCTCTTTGCCCAGCTTGGCGGGGGAATTTACACAAAGGCAGCCGATGTCGGCGCGGATTTGGTTGGCAAGATTGAAGCGGGCATTCCAGAAGACGACCCAAGAAACCCAGCGGTTATTGCGGACCTTGTCGGGGACAATGTCGGTGACTGCGCAGGAAGGGGCGCGGACCTATTCGAATCAACCGCCGCGGAAAACATTGGCGCAATGATACTCGGAGTCGCGCTTTACCCTGTTTTTGGCTTAAATGGGATACTTTTTCCGCTCGTTGCAAGGGCAGTTGGGCTCATAGCTTCAATAATAGGCATCATGAGCGTGAGCGTCAAGGGAGAGGAGGACCCCATGAAATCACTCAACAGGGGCTATTACCTCACTGCGGCGCTTGCGGCAATTGGCTTTTACATTGTGACCCATTTCCTGCTCAATAACGATTATTTCTTCTACACAGGGCTCATTGGCATAGCAACTTCAATCCTATTTGTCTGGATTACCGTTTATTACACGGAAAGGGGCTATGGCCCGGTCAAATCCATTTCCGAAGCCTCACAGACAGGCCATGCAACCAACATCATAGCCGGATTTGCAGTGGGCCTTGAATGCATTGCAGCGCCTGTGGTTGTGCTCGGAGCAGCACTCATTTCATCCTATACTTTGGGTGAGATGAGCGGAATACCCAGCGGCGGGCTCTTTGGCACTGCTGTTGCCACAATGGGAATGCTTTCAACCGCGGCGTACATACTTGCAATGGACACGTTTGGGCCCATTACCGACAACGCGGGCGGAATTGTGGAGATGTCACGCCAGCCCAAAAAGATTAGGATGATTACTGACAGGCTTGATGCCGTTGGCAACACGACAAAGGCCCTTACAAAGGGGTACGCTGTCGGTTCAGCCGGGCTTGCCGCATTCTTGCTATTCTCCGCATTCATGGTAGACGCGCACCTTACCGCGATTGACATTTCAAAGGTTTCGGTGTTTGTGGGCGCAATGCTGGGCGCCGGCCTTGTGTTCCTCTTCAGTTCCATTGCAATCAAGGCAGTTGGCAGGACCGCATACTCAATAATCAATGAAGTTCGCAGGCAGTTCAAGGAAATACCTGGCATAATGACGCGCAAGGCAAAGCCGGATTACGCGAAGTGCGTTGACATCTGCGTGCAGGCATCGCTTGAAGAGATGATACTTCCAGGCGCGCTTGTAGTTGCCACGACTGTTGCTGTTGGAATGCTCTTTGGTGCGGAAGTCCTTGGCGGCTTTTTGATGGTTGGCACAATCGCAGGCATTTTGCTCGCGCTTTTCATGAACAATGCTGGCGGCGCAATGGACAATGCAAAGAAGCACATTGAAGAGGGGCATTATGGCGGAAAGGGCTCGGAGGCTCACAAGGCATCGGTTACTGGAGACACTGTCGGCGACCCGCTAAAGGACACCGCAGGGCCTTCGCTTCACGTGCTCATAAAGCTTCTTGGAACCCTCACGCTCGTTCTGCTGCCGCTTTTCATCTGATTTGTGCCACACTGATGCGCGTGCATCCCGTGCCTGATTATTTTTTGCTTATTTCTCCTTCATCACCGGCAGCAAAAGCGCCGTTGAAATGACCTGCAGCTTTCATTTGGGAAAATCCTTAAATAGCCTCAGATATCCTATTTTATCATGGCAAAGAAAACCACATCAACACAGAAAGAAAAATCTTCTTCAAAGCTTGAAACCGCCACATTCGGCGCGGGGTGCTTTTGGCACGTTGAGGAAATGTTTCGCACAACTGCGGGAGTTAAGGAAACCGCTGTCGGGTATATGGGCGGCTCAAAGGAAAAGCCCACTTATGAGGATGTGTGCACGGATAAAACCGGCCACGCCGAAGTCGTTCAGGTTAAGTTCAATCCTGTGCAGGTTTCGTACGAAAAGCTTCTTGATTTATTCTGGCAAAATCATAACCCTGCCACATTGAACCGCCAGGGTCCGGATATAGGAACGCAGTATCGCTCCGTGGTTTTTTACCACACGCAGGAGCAGAAAAAGCTCGCGGAGAAGTCAAAAGCTTCGCAGGAAAAATCCGGAAAATGGGCAGGGCGCAAGATTGTAACCCAGATAGTTCCAGCAGAGGAGTTCTGGTTTGCGGAAGATTACCATCAAAAATATCTGATGAAGCGCGGTCTGGATAGCTGCCATATCTAAAGAGCCAGGCAAAAATTAAGTCAATTCCCTTTTCAGTATTTTGTGTGCCGCATTAAGTTCTTTGAATTTTTCAGTGCTCCCTGTTGGCGTATCGGGGTGCAGCTCTTTTGCAAGCTCCTTGTATTTTTTATTTATAATTTCAATGTCTTTAGCGTCGTGTTCAAGCCCGAAAAACTCGCGCGCCTCCTTTCTCTTGTCATCAATGTCAGAGTCCTCCTTGAACTCTTCAATGAATTCGTGCAGCGTTTTCTCTTCAGTTAGCACGCGGTTTACTTCAACTTCTATTATTTTGCAAACAACCGCCAAATTGTCCACAAATTTTGCCTGCGAATTATTGCTATAGTGCATCCGGTAGCCGTGCCCATACCATGTAGCGCCGGCTTTTGCTTTTCTTCCGGCCATGCTTTCAAGTTCGATATCTACGCAATCCCTTTTCACGCCGATTTTTTGCAGGGTTGTGATTATGCGGTTTTGCAGCTGCACGGCTCTTCGGTTGAACGAATTCTTCGCCATTTCCACTTCAATTTCGTGGCCTTTTATTTTCAGTTTTACCATTGTGTTCACTTTTTTGATTTTGAATGCCATTTAAAATAGTGCCGAGAGAAATCTCGCGGGCTTGTAGAGCCCGCAGTTGAATCGAGGCTATCGTGAAGGGGTTGTTAAGGGGAACAGCGAAATGTTCCCCTTAAACGGGCTAATTCTGCATAATA
>Ga0209542_10006004_pt1 | contig 23915 bp, 24 predicted proteins | sample RifCSPhighO2_01_FD_184028 | JGI IMG/M metagenome (GOLD analysis project Ga0209542, IMG submission 184028) | Soil microbial communities from Rifle, Colorado - Rifle CSP2_plank highO2_0.1 (SPAdes) (version 2) | ecosystem: Environmental > Terrestrial > Deep subsurface > Rock core/Sediment ...
AATACAAGCTAAAAGTTCTTGTCCAATCTGGCTGAGTAAGATGGGTATAGGTCTGACCCCTTCTTGATGCTCGGTCATTATACCTGTACTCCCCATCTCTTAATAAGACTTCTTCTATCGCCCAATGCCTGTCCAAATCCTGAATTGGGGATCTCTGTTTTATTATCTGGCCTTTCTGCTTCACCGCCACAGCACCTTCAGATTGGATCTTTCTGAGTAACTCAACTGCCGTTTCTTCACCTTCACCCAAAACAACAAAATCAATATTCCCTGATTCCAATGTCCAATCTTGCTGCACTGTAGCATGTATCCCCCCTGCGATGATAGGCAAGTGAGGATATGCTTTTTTAACTTCAGAAACCAGGTCATCAACCATCTGCTGTTCGGTTGAGAACATTGATGTGACAAGCAACGCCAGTGGCTTAGTTTCTCTGATCCTGTCGACGACTGCTTCATCAGGCAACCCGAACCTATACACTCAATCATTCACCTGTGTACGATTTTGAGGACCATCTGCAGATAAATCCATAAAATCCACATCAAAACCGGCAGAGGCAAGGCTGCCAAGAACAGTCAGAGCAGGTAAGGACACATTTGCCCTGATATGCTGGAGCGGGTTTCCTGCTTTATCGACAGGATACAATTTTGCAGGTGCCACAAACAAGATTCGTTCATTCATGGTGTTATGATCCTACGACAGATCATCTACTGAGTATTCTAATGATTTAGTCTCATGCTCCACTGCATATTTTTGTAAGGCAATGAGAGCGACCTCAAGAAAGCCAGGCCCTACGCTTCTCCGATTATGCAGTATGATCTTCTCACCCTCAGTATATGCAACACTCCACCTAAATCCGATATGTTGTGGAAAAAGAAACTCAAGGCCCTTTTGTGGAATATCCAGCCACATTGATGTTTCGGGCTTTGACTTGGACTTGCGGCTCTTACGATCTTCTATGATTTTCAGATAAAAGTCACGTCCGTATCTGTCACTGAATGTAGCTTCTATCTCACTCAGGATATATCCTAAGGCAGCACGGTAATCTTCTCTGTCCGGTATTCGTAGTGTCATTGTCATTTTCAGCCTAAAACTCCATTTTCACAAAACCGCCGACAACTCTTGACATAGATTTACCGCTTCCGATGCCGGAGATGTCTGCGGCTGCTCCGGCAGTGAGTGCGCCGTAGCTCAAACCCACTCTTATCCGTGCAATGTCATATTGATCTCCATTATCTCCCCTATTGATTATCTCTTCCCATCGCAGCATTCCACGGATGTCATCTCCAAGCTGAGGAGTAAATGCAACGATTCCTGTACATTCCGTATTCGGCTTCTCGTTGAAGTTTCTTGTCACCAGTCCATAACCAAAAAGATCCCCCAGTGATCCCTGTCCCTGGATCCCGATTCTGGAATCTACTTTTGCTCCTGGAACAAACTGCATTTCTCCCACAACATCGATGCCTTCTGCTGCCTTGTAGCTCACTTCAACGAGGGTGAAAGAGTTCACCTTGCCTGTGTAATCCACATTGTTCCTGCTCCGTGCAAAGAATGCCATTTGTGGAGCTAAGGCTCCGCTCACCTTTACATCCAATGTTGAGTGTTCGTCATTGTCCTGGTCTGTTCCATACAAGATCTCTGCAGAGCCTCCTGCTTTCGCCTGATTGACGGATCCTACAGCTGCGAGAGCAATTCCTGCTAAGAGCGCAATCTTCCTTATTTCTGTCATCTTTTTCATGGTTATTTTCCTCCGGTGTCCTCCACCTCAATATTTACTGTACTTTAGTAGTGAATAGATAGTCCTACTTAAAACTTAGCCCACCACTAGTGGTATAGTAATTAGAAAAGCTTATATAGAGGAACTGCCAACCGCCCTCTATGGACCTCTCCATCCTCAAAGAAATCGGGCTTACAGAAGGAGAGATCAAGGTATATCTTGCTTTGCTGGAACTTGGCTCAACAACCACAGGCCCGATAATCGAGAGCTCAGGCATTGCACGGTCTATCATCTACCATATTCTTGACAAACTGATGCACAAGGGCCTTGTTTCGTACGTCATCAAGGAGAAGACAAAATATTTTCAGGCGGCAGAGCCAGCCAAGCTATTGGAATATATTGATGAGCGGAAGGCTCTGCTGGAAAACGACAGAAAAACAGTGGAAAAACTTCTGCCGGAATTGATACTAAAACAAAGCGAGGCAAAGAAGAGTGCGACAAATATGTACTTCGGCTTCAAGGGAATCCGCACAGCACATGAGCATCTTTATGCTAAATTAAAAAAAGGGGAGGGATATCTTTATCTTGGAGTTCCTGCATACCAGCCCGAGGAGCAGCACCTGTATTGGCAGAAGGATCATCTCAGAAGGGTAACGGCAGGAATAACATGCAGGCTTCTCTTCAACAGGGATACTGACAAGAGAATCCTCAAGGACAGAAATTCTTACAAGGGGGCAGATGCAAGGCATATGCCTGAAGGCATAAAAACCCCTGCTGCGTTCCTTATCTTCAAAGACTTCATAACAATAATCCTCCAGTCACCGACTGCTGTTGCTGTTGAGATCATCAATCAGGAAGTAGCTGACTCATTCAGATCATATTTTGAGGAGTTCTGGAACAGAAGCGAGAAAGTTAAATGATGAGAAAGGCATGGCAGAGAGGGATATAATTCAGCGCCAGTGCAGGAGGACTCAACCCCTTATTATCTTCAGCAGCTTATCCCGCATCTCTTCCATCTTCTTCTTCACTTTCGCCTCGACATTCAGCCGCAATACAGGCTCAGTGTTTGACGCGCGGACATTGAACCACCAGTCATCATACTCGACAGTGACTCCGTCAAGCCAATCGATCCTGCCGTCCTTGAATAGCGCTGCGAGTTCTTTCATCTTGCCTTCCTTGTCATGCACTTCAAAGTTCATCTCTCCTGAATCATGATACTTCTGCAAAGGCGTGACAAGCTCTGAAAGATTCTTCCCTGTGCCGCAGAGCAGATTGAGCATGATTATCGAACTCACTATGGAATTCTCTGCGTAGAAAAGCTTGCCCCCTTTCCTTATGATGTGCGAGTAATAATAATGCCCTGAAAGCTCTCCCGCGAATAAGGCGTTCTCATCGCGCATCTGCTTCTTGATCAATGAATGCCCTACCTTGCACCTTCCTGCCTCGCCGCCTGCCTGATTAACGGCTTCAGCAGCAGCGTGCGATGAGCGAAGATCGAACAGTATCCTTCGACCAGGATTCTTCTTGAGCATCTGCAACGCTATCAGCGCTGAAGAGAGGTCTGCAGGGACATATTCTCCTTTCTCATCGATGAACATGCACCGATCAGCATCGCCGTCAATCGCGATTCCTAAATCAGCTTTCTCTTTAAGCACTCTTTCCTGTAAAGCTTTGACATTCTCAGGCTTCAGAGGGTTCGCTTCATGATTCGGGAATGAGGCGTCCAATTCAAAATACATAGGGATGACTTCAACATCAAGATGCCTGAAAGTGTAAGGGAAAGTGAATCCTGCCATGCCATTGCCTGCGTCAATGACGACTTTAAGCTTGCGGCCTTTGAATCTAGTGATATTAGAAAAACTGAGATTGTACTTCACATACGCATCCATTATCTCCTTGCTTGACACTTTGCCTTTGCGCTTAGCCGCAGGAAATTCTCCAGCGAGGCATAGATCCCTTATCTGAGGCATGCCGCTCTCTGCCCCTATTGGAAAGACATTCTTGCCGCAGATCTTGAAACCGTTGTATTTGGCTGGATTGTGCGAAGCGGTAGTCATGACTCCAGCTTCATACTCGCTCGCCGCGAAATAGAAGAGAGGGGTAGAGCACAACCCGATATCTACAACATCAGCTCCTTGGTCTGTTATCCCTTTTATCAGCGCAGCGTGCAGTCTTGGAGAGCTTTCGCGCATGTCTTTGCCGACAAGGACTGTGCCGCATCTCAGGAATGTCACAACAGCCCTTCCGATAGAATAAGCGTCCTGCTCAGTTATCTCTTCGGGAACAACTCCGCGGATGTCATAAGCCTTGAATATCTCTGCTTTCATCGATCACCGATTTAGTAAACTATACCGTAAACTGTATACTACGCCTTGATGTCTTTCCATTCTTTTATAGCAGTCTCATAATCCTGCATATTGCCTGTGTTGAACCACTGGCCTTTGAATTCATAACCGTAAAGCCTGCGCTGCGCTGCCAGCTTAGGGAATATATCTTTCTCGATCATAGAGAAACCTTCAGGGATCATGTCAATTATCGCAGGATCAAGAATATATATCCCCGCATTGATGAGATTGCTAGGAGCTTCCTCTTTCTTAGGCTTCTCGACAAACTCAGTTATCCTATCGCCATCAAGCCTTGCGACTCCGTAAGCTGAAGGATCCTCAACACGAAGGAGAGCTATTGTCGCCGCTGCATTATGCTTCTTATGGAACGCGATCATTCCAGAAAGGTCAAAATCCTTAAGCTCATCGCCGTTCGTGAGGACGAAAGGTTCAGAGAACATCTTGTGCTGCTTCTGGCCGAGCTTCAAAGGCCCCGCAGTCCCTAAAGGCTCTTCCTCGACTATGTAAGATATATTGACTTTGAATTTGCTGCCGTCTCCGAAATAATCCATTATGCGCTCTTTCAGGTGACCTACTGAAAGGACAATATCAGTTATCCCGTTCTTCTTGAGAAGATCTATCAGGTGCTCAGTCAGAGAACGGCCATGCACTGGTATCAATGGTTTAGGGATCTCATAAGTTATTGGGCGCATGCGCGTCCCTTTGCCGCCAGCGAGAATTACTGCTTTCATAGATTCAAGATATGCAAGGCCTTTTTAAAATTTGTGTTACACGAAAATATTGGATTAGTTTAAGCTTATATATTAATGCCCAAAGGCCATTAAGATATTCTCCGAGCTAAACCTGTGACTTCTGCGCTTTCATCCACCGCAACCTTTTTAAAGAAAGAGCGACACAATGATGATATGCCAGTGACAATTGAAGGCATAAAAACGAGGGTGAAGTTCAGCGGCGTGTTTGACTTCCGTGATCTTTACAGGATGGTCAGGGATTACCTGCAGGATAAAGGATACGTGCAGGGAGATTCCTGGAAATACATGGAGAATTATTATTCTGAGAAGCATTCCTCAAACCCTAAAGAGGGCAACACTGTCTGGATATGGTGGAGGACTTTCAAGAAAGGGGATGAAGGCTCCACATTCTATACCCAGCATATAGACATAGATTTCCATGCGCGATTCCTTAAAGACACTGAGATGGTCATTGATGGAGAGAAGCGCAGGCTGCAGAAAGGGGAGTTAGAGATACTTTTCAGCGCTTACCTGAATGTCGACCCTGACAATAAATGGTCAAGCCATTGGCTGCTCAAAGGCTTCCTTGACATGTATATCAGGAGGATCTGGAGGAAGCGCAGAGAGGCTGTAAAATGGACGACTATCGGAGACTGCATGTTCATGCAGAGCGCTGTCAAGGATTACTTCAACATAAAGAAGTATTATGGCGCGCAGAAAGAGATGTTCTACCCTCAATTCGGGTACAAGATGAACGGGTGATTGGACAGTGATAGGCAAATATTTTATCACAATTGTGTCTTGAATCTTCATTCTTGCCAATAGATTCAGAGCATCGGCATGCAACACACAATATTTATAAAAGCCTTAGGGCTGCTTTTTCTGACGCCTCCGTAGCTTAGTAGTGGAGCAGCTGACTTGTAATCAGCAGGTCGAGGGTTCAAAGGCGGTCCGTGCATAACGGGATGGCATATTCCATCATACTCCTAAGTAATCGCGTGAAAGTCCCTCCGGAGGCTTACTCTCATGGCAGAAACAACCGACACAAAGAAGATATTTGAGCAGCTGAAGAAGAAATACGGGCTTTCAGACTACGAAGAGTTCGACAAGGATTTCGAGATCAGCACGATAGACAAAGAAGGATTATTCCTGCTTGAGATCTGCAAGCGCATGGACGAGAAGATAGACCTTTTCGCGAAAGTCATTGATAAGATACTGCAGCCTGATACGACGATCGCGGACATGCGCGAGCATCACGCTTTCGATGACTCGCAGAAGAAAGCGCTTTTCGAGCTGTTCAAGGAATTGAAGATCCTCCATCACTCCGCGCTGCTCCTTCTCATAGACCAGGACGAGCGCAAGAACGCTGAATTCATCAGGCAGGTCATGAAGCAATGGCCTTCGATAAAGAAGCGCATGAATTCGACTGCTGAAATGCTGATAGAGTCCTGGAAGTCTGACGCTGTCAGCGATGATGAGCTCTCTTATATGGGATGATGCCAGCAAAGTCCAGAAGACTGCGATGCGATAAGAAGGTGCGATGCATGAAGATCATACTCTTAGGCCCTCAGGGAAGCGGGAAAGGGACTCAGGCAAGACTTCTCAGCGAGAGATACGGCATCCCTCACATCTCCACAGGAGACATCTTCCGCGCGGCAGTGGCTTCAGGCAGCGAATTAGGGAATAAAGTCAAGGTATTGATTGACGCTGGCAAGATGATGCCTGACGAGCTTACCATAAGGATAGTAAGAGAGCGGCTTTCACAGAAAGACTGCGCTGAAGGATACCTTCTTGACGGCTTCCCGAGGACTCTGCCTCAGGCGGAAGCCCTGCAGTCATTCTCACAGCCTGAAATCGCGCTTGACATAGAGATAGAGGACAAGATAACGATCAAGAGGCTCAGCTCACGCCTGCAGTGCAGGAAATGCGGAGCGATATACGGAGCCGCGAATCCTCCGAAGAAGAAAGGGATATGCGACAAGGACGGAGGAGAGCTCTACCAGCGAGAGGATGACATGCCTGTAGCGATCAAGAAGCGGCTTGCGGATTATCATGCGAAGACAAGACCGCTCACAGACTATTACCAGGAACAAAGGATACTCCTCAAGGTTGACGGTTCGCAGCATGTAGAGAAAGTGTTCAATGAGATTGTTGAGAAGATCTCTGAGAGATGATCAGGGAAGGAAATCAAGAATTGCCCTCACTCAAACGCCTGCCTTATGAATTCTGTGGCATAACATCCTTTCGGGAGAGAGAATTCAAGAACGAAGACATCGTTCTCTTTCTTTGTTACGCGCAGATCTTTCACATCGGCTAAAAGCGCGCGCGTTCCGCCATCGCTGCTCAGGTCAGGAATGCTGCGGATGATGAAGTCTCTCTCATTGATATTCTCTTCAGCCATTATCGCTCTGCATAACTCAGCGATCTCTTCAGAATATTTGTCCAGCTCTGTGCCGAAACCAATTATAGGGAGCATGATATTATCGACTTCTTCTGCCTTCTTGCCTTCAAGGAAGCGCTCGACAAGCCTGTTCCAGAGCAATGACTGATAAGCATGGATATAGATCGTCAGGATCTTCTTAGGCAGCTGTTTCAGCGCGCCAACGACATCACTTGGTTTGGACTCAAGATGCTTCTTTATCTCTGGCTCGTCCATGAGCGCTGCCGCTTCCGCGAACTCTCCTCTCACAAGCAGCTTGCCTGCGGAGGCATTATCTGTGCTGAATCGCTGCTCTCCGAAGAGATTTATGAATCGCAAAAGCTTGCGCGGAGCCTTTGAAGCCTCTCTCACGACTATCCTGAACTGATTGCCTTCAAGATCTCCGAGGCTGATGGGCGAGTCCCCTTTCCCTATAGCTCTGACCTCTATGCCTTTGACAGAGAAACCTTGCAGCTCTCTGATGATATCCCTCTTGCCTGCCTTGATAGAGATGACCTGCTCAGTTACTGCTGCCTTGTCCTTTGCTCCGGCAAAACCTAAAGTTTTAAGGGGAAGACGCAGGAAATCGGCTATCTTGCGGACAGCGCCCATAGTAGTCCAATCAGTCTTTGAAAGGACTGCGTAGACATACTCTCCTGAAGCTGCAGGCTTGACACTGCTTATCTCTTTCACAACAAAATCTTCAGGCTTCTTCTTGATGACTACCATGGCTTCACAAGGGCTCAAAAAAGCAAAACATTAAAAATCTTCCCCTTCCAGCCTGACTGAGAATGAACCTGTCGCCTAGCCTGGATAGGGCACCAGACTCCTAAGCTGGGTCTCGTGGGTTCAAATCCCACCAGGTTCGTTTTATGCTATTGAAGCGCATAACCCGTGATTGCAGGGTCAGTCGCAGATGATCCATGCTGCGGGTACCTCTAGGGTGGCAACCCTGAGGTGAGAACCCACCAGGTTCGTTTTATGCTATATAATCTACTCAAAACAGATATTCCGGTTATATGATTCCCTCACTGACCCATCTCAAGGAAGGATGGCGCATCCTTGCGCTGTCAAGGCGCAGGAGAAAGGCCGGCTTCACCCCTTACTTGGGCGACGCTAAAGCGATCTGCGCGGCCATCGTCCTTCACAGATGGAATTCTGAACGCTGCTATTACCGCACCGGCGCTGCAAATTTCGCCCAATTCTGGAGCAGGGATTTCGGGATGTGCGCTGAAGCATTGATAGCTCTAGGCCATGCTGACAAGGTAATACTCACTCTTGATTACGCTCTTGAGCGTTTTGTCCGCGCAGGGAAGATAACCACAACGATAACTCCTGACGGAAAAGCTTATGACTTCCCGAAGATCGCTTCTGATTCTTTGCCATTCATAGCGCACGCCCTCAGGGCAGCTAAAGCTGATGATCTTGTGCAGAAATACCTTCCGTTCCTTACAGTCGAAGCGCGGAGATACGCAAGGATAGTCTTTGACATGAACACAGGGATGGTGAAGAAGAACGCCTCTTTCTCTTCAATAAAGGATTACGCTAAGCGTTCAAGCTCAACGTATGACAACAGCATGGCTTTCATGCTCTCTGAGGATCTTGACGCGCTGGAAATCCCTAATCCTCTCGCTGGCCAGGACATAGCTGGAGCGATGGAGCGCGAGCTCTGGAACGGAAAATACTTCTTTGATGATATGCACCATTATGGGGTTGTCACTGGCGACGCTAATGTCTTCCCTTTCTGGGTCAGGGCTTTCAAAGGCAAGAAAGGGAAGAAGATGTTCACTTCAGCGCTTAAAGCGATACGGAGAGCTGGATTGGACAGGCCTTTCCCGCTGAAATACTCGTCTCAAAGGAATAATGCGCATAGCTTCATCCTTCCAGAGCTGCTCATCAAGGATTATGAATCGCATTCGATCTGGATGCATCTAGGGCTGTGCTTCCTTGATGTGATGAGACAGCAGGATCCTAAACAGTTCGCGCACTATTACGGCCAGTACACCAGACTTATAGAGAAGCACAGGACTTTCCTTGAAGTTTTTGACTCGGATGGAAGTCCGTTCAAGAGAACGTTGTACATCTGCGATGAAGGGATGCTCTGGGCAGCGAAGTATCTGGCGCTGAATAAGAAAGATAGATCCGATAAATAAGAGAGATTATAGGCAACAAGAATAATTTATCCTTCTCACGCGCCAGCGATCTTCTCAAGCATCTCTATGATCTTCTTACCGTCAGCCCTGCCGCGCAGCGCTCCCATCGCTTTGCCCACAAGATTCTTCGCAGGCACTCCTGAATTCTCAGCGATGATCCTCTTTATCTCTTTCTCAAGCTCTTTATCGCCAATAAGCATATACGGAACGAAATCCACAGTCCCTTTCTTCGCGAATGCGGTGAGTATGTCATAGACCGAGTCTTTAGCTATCCTTCCTGCGTTGAGCTCGTTCAATACGCTCTCGAACACTGAATCCTCGAAAGAAACTTCAAGCTTCTCTTTGCGCCTGATCAGGGTTTCAGTGGTGACTACTGTCTCCGCGATGAACGCAGGCTTTATGTTTGGGAACTGCACAAAGAACGAGAGTATCGCATCAGCTTTCTGCATGCTTGCCGCTTTCTGCGCGAGATCCGCGGATATCCCTGCCGCAAGAAGTTTCTTCGACTTGTCCTCCAATGATTCAACATGCGCGACCTCCTTCTCAGGGATTATCGGACGGACATCAGTCTCAGGGTACATCCTGCTCGCTCCAGGCATCGGCCTGAGGAATGAAGTCGTGAAGTCAGGCTCCGCTTTGCGGACTTCAGGAGCGAACTTCTTGCCTGATTTGAGCAGCGCGAGCTGACGGTCGATCTCGTTCTCAATCACTTTAGGGATTGATCTGTGATCCTGGAATCCTTTGATCTCAACTCTTGAACCTCCCTTGACAGAAAGATTGACATCCTGCCGTATAGTGCCTATGCCGCGCTTCAGCTGCGGCAGGCTGCGCAGCAGTGATCCTAACTTAGCTGCTGTCTCCTTGCATTCTTCAGGAGTCTCGATATCAGGAGCTGTGGCAATCTCAAGCAAAGGTATCCCTAATCTTGAAAGATTATAGACGTCGTACTTTTCTGTTCTCTCGATCACTTGGCAGGCTTCCTCTTCAAGGCAGACTGTTGGCACTCTGATCTTCTTGCTACCGACTTCGATAAAGCCATCGACTGCGACAAGCGCTGTGCGCTGGAATCCTGAAGTGTTAGAGCCATCAACGACTGTCTTGCGCATGAAGCGTATCTCATCGACTATCTTCGCGTTCAGAAGATGCGCTAACTGCAGAGCCGCATTCAATGCTTCAGCATTCACCTCATGAGGTGGTTCCTCATCAAGCTCGACAAGGCAGGTATTCTCATCATATCCTTGATAAAGATAATATTTATCTTTCTTCTGCTCGTGCGCTGCGGCTATGTCAATAGCTCCTGTCTCTCCTGCAGAAGCGCGCAGTTCGCGCCTCACTGTGAAATCCGGTACCTCTTTGCGGATGACAGTCTTGCAGGAACAGAATAGTTTAATCCCTTCAAGCTGCTGGTGTATCTCCAAGCCGCATTTGAGGCCGATAGATTGGTAATCGTGAGGCATGAACGTTGAAGAACCCGCCAGGTTTTTAAAGTTTTATGTTCAAACAAAGAAAGTCTCTGAAATATTATTGTTCGCGCTGATTAAGCGCCCGCATTCCGCAAGATTTATATATTACTTGGTCTTACTTCGTCTTACGATGGAATCTATCACTATCAAAGTCGATAAAGTGATGGCTAGAGAGCTTGAGCGGTCGATGAAGCCTGATTACGCCACAAAGACAGAGTTCATCAGGGAAGCGATCAGGGATAAGATGGAAGAGAGAAGGAAACAAGAATCCTTAAGGGATCTCGCCAAGCATTTCGGAAGAGCGAGAACAAGAACTACTGACGCTGAAGATAGGATGATAAGGGAGAAAGTTAGCAGAGAGCTATTAAAAGAATATGGACTAGAGTAGATCTTCAGGCTTTCTTACTGTTGCGATGTCAGTTAAATCCTGAAAATGCCTGTCTCGTGAGACCAATATCGCATCATTATCTCTTGCGAGAACTGCGTGAAGCGCATCTGCGAACGCAGTGCCTCTTTCTTTGCTTAACATTCTTGCTTCTATTTTCTGATGATCAGTGACCTCAACTTTTTTCAGAGAATTTATCTTCATTGCGATACTAAGAATGTTTTCGATCTCTTCATGAGAATATTCTTCGCTTAATTCCCTTATGACAACCTTAGAATAGAGAATCATGTCATTCTTAAGGATTATGAGTCTAATCAGCTCAAGAGCCCACTCTCCAAACGGCCTGAAATTATCCGAGCGGTTCTCAAAGTAGTCACGCCAGATACAGGTGTCGATATAGAATTTCATGAGTTATTGAGAATCTAATCCTTTTTATAACTTCACTCGGAGAATCCGGAAGATATCCGGAATATCTGGAAGGATGCATAACATTTTTAGGACAAGACAATCAATAAATATGATAAATGTTAATTGTCTGAATTCAGTTGTCTGATTTGGAATTCAGATTTGTATTTGAAACCTTTATACCCATATATTGCAACTATAGTTCCTATCGCTAAAGAGATCGCATAGGAGTATTGAATTGGGGCATTTATGTCTTGGTGTTGAATCCTGTTCGTGATATCTTGAACTACCCCTACAAGCCCCCATGATGCATTAAGTGATCCTAAGAATATATTGGCCATAGGAAAAAGATATTCTGAGATATCAAAAATAGAGTCAATAGTATCAGTATCAAGACATATTCTTTTCTTTGATTCAGTATTATTTTCCACGCTGAGCAGGATTATTGATAACAAGATTATAAATGTTTCGATTATTCGGGCAATGCCCTGAATCTTTAGATTAAGACTTTTTTGACGTTGCTTGAATAGTTAGACTTCAAGCAGTACTGATCCCAACAGATAACGAAAATCAGCCGCTCGGAGCTATCCTCGGGCTAAATGTCGGAAATCCGCAAAGCGATGTCGGAAATCGGCAAGGCGATTTCCGAGCATGCTCGAAAACCTAAGTTTTCGACATTTCCGAGCATCCCGAAAATCTAAAGATTTTCGCGAGCCCGAGGTTTTACGCTCCTCGCCAAAAGGCTGATTTTCGGAATTAAAAATTGCGCCATAAATGGTGGGGTATCACACCCAGCGCAATTTTTAATCATAAGCAACGGCAAAAAAAAAGATTCAGGACAGAGCCGGTTATTCACAAATTCGAGAGGGATAACACCGTAATTCTGAAGTCAAGATGTTTCTGGACTATGCCAGACCACACACTCAAGACTTACTATTAGAGAATAAATCATCAACACATTTAAAAACACGGGCAGAATACTTCAATCATGAAGATCTCAATCATAGGCGCAGGCAATGTCGGAGCTTCGACAGCATTGATGCTCTGCCAGAAATCTCTGGCTGATGAAGTCATCCTTGTCGATGTCGTAGAGGGAATGCCTCAGGGCAAAGCGCTAGACATCCTTGAGACGATGCCGCTATATAAGAGCGATACGCGAATCCACGGAACAAATGATTTCTCACAGATAAAGAATTCAGACATCGTCATAGTCACTGCCGGCCTTCCGAGAAAACCTGGAATGAGCCGCGATGACCTGCTGAAAGTCAATGCTGATATAATCGGCAAAGTCGCAGAGTCGATAAAGAAGTCCGCTCCAGAATCTATTGTGATCATAGTCACAAATCCTCTTGATGCCATGACTTACCACATGCTGAAGAAGACAGGCTTCGCAAAGAATAAGATCATAGGGATGGCTGGAGTTCTCGACAGCGCGAGATTCAGGACGTTCATAGCGGAGAAGCTCAAAGTCTCAGTCACAGAGATCTCAGCGTTAGTGCTCGGCGGCCATGGAGACAGCATGGTCCCTCTCGCAGCGCATACTCTGGTGAATGGAAAACCGCTCTCTGCTTACATCCCTGATGAGGAGATAGCTCAGCTTGTCGCCAGAACGCGTAATGGCGGCGCGGAGATTGTGAATCTTCTAAAGACCGGAAGCGCGTTCTACGCTCCTGCAGCATCAGTAGTAGAGATGGTCGAGGAGATGCTGAAAAGCACAGGGAAGATTCTTGCCTGCTCTGTACTTCTTGAGGGAGAATACAACTACAAAGACGTCTGCGTCGGAGTTCCGGTCAAGCTGCATAAGAACGGAGTGAAGAGCATTGAGAAGCTGGTTCTCACCGCTGAAGAAAAAGCTCTGCTTGACAAATCAGCTAAAGAAGTTGCTGAGCAGATAGCAAAACTTTAGACAAGACACAACGACAAGAAACAAGAACTGCTCTTTTCTAGATAGTTATGCGCAAAATCCTAGAATTCCTGATACTCGCTTCTTTCGCTAATCTCTCCTGCGAGGTTCTTCAATAAAAGCTTCTTTGCCTCATCAGCAGGATGATTGCCGAGCAGCCAGGCGAGCTTGATGAATGCGGTCTCAGGCAGCATATCTTCGCAGAACACAACTCCTATCTCTGAGAGCTTCCTAAGATTAGTGTAGACGCTGCTGTGAACTCTCCCATTTATGCATTGCGAAGTCATCGCTACTACTCCACCGCCTGAAATGTGCTTGCGTACAGCATTGAATATCGGAAGATTCTCAGCGTTCATAGGCATATGCCCTAGTCCTGTGCCTTCAATGACTATACCGTTATAATTGCTTTTTGCCAAGAATTCAAAGATATCAGCGTGCATATTTGGGAAAGTCTTGATCAATGCTATCTTGTCAGCCATCTTTGTCTTAGGATTTATGCTTTTAGTATCAGAACGCTTAGGGTATTCTTCTATCAGGAACTTGACAGAACCATCAATCACGTTCACTCTCGCGATTGGAGAGGAATTCACGGCCTTGAAAGCGTCCCTTCTTGAAGTGTGCAGTTTCCTGACGCGCGTTCCGGGAAGTATCGAGCACCATTCATCAGCGCTTGATTCGTGCATGCATACCGCCACTCCAGCGAAATCTGTGCTGATGATGAATCGCGCAGCTGAGAGAAGATTCATTCGCGCGTCGCTGCTTCCCCTGTCTGAAGAGCGCTGAGATCCGACAAGTATGACAGGCACTGGAAGAACGCCGAGTATGAACGAGAGCGCCGCCGCTGAATAGCCAAGAGTGTCAGTGCCGTGGCCGATTATTATCCCTTTAGCGCCTGCAGAAATCTCTTTCTTGACAGCTTCAGCCAGCACTGCGTAATTTGAGAACCTCATGTCTTCAGACATGATATTCATCACAAGCGAAGAACGTACATTGGCTATCTGGCCGATCTCAGGAACCATATTCAGCATATCTTCAGGACCGAAAGCGGCGCTGACAGCTCCTGAAGAATAATCCACCTTGCTCGCGATTGTTCCCCCAGTATGCAGTACCGATATCACTGGAAACTTCTTTTTCTCGCTCAGCTCTTTCGCCGCGATTGATTCCACTGAGAATCTTGACTGCTGCGCAGGCTTTGCCTGTTCGATGAAATCTATGCGTTTGATATGTTTCTTATCTATTCCGCGATTATATCCTGAATCTAGTTTTATCACGACAGTGTCGCTCTCTTCATTCGGAAGCAGCGCCCCTTCTATGTTCTCATTCTCGCAGACGACTCTGACTTTGTCTCCGGATTTTGCCATTTATTTGCTGAACTCAGTGCGTTTTATAAAGTTTGTTCTGCGAAGCTATGTCCTGAATCTATAAGAGAAAACTTTTTTGACGTTGCGCGACAGCCAATTAACAGCAGCTAAAAACCAAGAATATTGAAGCAACGGCAAAAAAGCACGATTCAGGACATCGCCTCTGCAAAGCTTAGCAGATTAGATATGAAAGGAAAGCCAGAAATATCGTGCGCAGAGAATTATTCAAGAAAAAGGGAGATATCTTGATATAGAAAATATCAATGCAAAATCCAAAAACAAAAACATTTATAAACAAGTCGCGCAATCATTGCCTCGTCGATGATTCCAACAAAAATGTTTTTCACGAACGGGGTTGGCAGGCACAAAGAGCGCCTTGCCTCTTTCGAGATCGCTCTCCGCGACGCTGGAATCGAGAAATGCAATCTTGTCAATGTATCTTCAATCCTTCCTCCGCGCTGCAAGATAATTCCGCGTAAAGAAGGGGAGAAACTTCTCACTCCTGGACAGATCACTTTCTGCGTTCTTGCGAGAAGCGAGACAAATGAGCCTAACAGGCTTCTTTCAGCATCAATCGGATGCGCAATCCCTGCTGAAGAATCTCAGTATGGATACCTGAGCGAGCACCACAGCTTTGGCGAGACTGAGAAGAAAGCCGGAGATTACGCTGAAGACCTCGCTGCAGAGATGCTTGCCTCTACTTTAGGCGTCGAGTTCGATCCTAATTCAAGCTATGACGAGAAGAGAGAGATCTGGAAGATCTCTGACAAGATAGTCAAGACGCGTAGCGCTACCCAGAGCGCGATCGCTGACAAGGACGGAAGATGGACTTCAGCCGTTGCTGCCGCAGTATTCATAATTGAAGAGCCAGGAATACCGATCGCGCCAGATAATGGGAATAAGAATGATCTTTCACAGAATGTTCCTGCGCAGACAGCTCTTGCAGTGGCAACTCCAACAGCTCCGCCACAGACTGTCCCTAAGCCAGCAAGCAACGGGAATGGCAATTCACAGCATTAAACAAGAGAATATTTCTTGAATAATAATCAACTTTAAAAACATTGAAAGATTCTGGGGACAATATGGACAATCCTGACTTCCTAAGTTCTGAAGATGACACTGGAATGTCTTATGAGCAGAAGAAAGTTGTTGTGCTTCCTGTGCCTTATGAAGGGACTGTCTCTTACGGCAAAGGGACTTCTGAAGGGCCCAGAGCGATACTGATAGCCTCTTCACAGCTTGAAGCCTATGATGACGAGCTTGACTGTGAGCCTTACAAGGCAGGTATATGGACAGAGAAAGAAGTTCCTATTGAGGAAAGCGCTGAAAAGATGGTCAAATCAGTGTACAAGGCAGCGACGCCTCACATAACCGCAGGAAAATTCTTGCTCACTCTCGGAGGAGAGCATTCGATCCCTTCAGGGATCGTTCGCGCGTACAAAGAAAAATACTCAGACCTCTCAGTCCTGCATCTTGATGCGCATGGAGACATGCGTGATGAGTATGATGACACAAAATACAGCCACGCAGCAGTCATGCGGAGGATAAGGGAGTTCTGCCCCGCGGTGCAGGTAGGCATCCGCAGCGTGAGCAAGGAAGAGATGGTCGAGATTAGAGAGAAGAAGATCGAGAAGACTTTCTTCTGGGCAAGAGATATTGTTGGCAAAGAGGATTGGTTTGACGCCGCGATAAATCAGCTTGGCAAAAATGTTTATATCACTCTTGACATCGATGTCTTTGACCCTTCAATAGTCCCTTCAACAGGCACTCCTGAGCCCGGAGGGCTGCAATGGTGGCAGGTCCTGCATTTCCTGCGCGGAGTGTTCGAGAAACGCAATGTTGTCGGAGCTGACATCGTGGAGCTTTCTCCAGTGCCTGGGCTTCACGCTTCTGATTTCCTTGCCGCGAAGCTCGCGTACAAAATGATCGGGTATAAGTTCAGAGGAAGATGATTCTTGGAAAAGAAGAGACAATCCAAGAAAGGAGATTCTGATTGATTTAGTCACAAGATTGAGACAAAACAGGGTATTGTCTTTTGATTAAATATATATACATCTTATTGATGAAATAAGCCATGCAATCATCATATGATGCAGGAGTGGCTTTCTGGAGAGAGAGCAAGGAAGTCCTGGATGTGACTGAAGAACAGATCCCTGACCTGCGACCAGACACACTCGTACGTCTTGATATAGTGCCAAGGATATCACCCCCGATAGAGCGAGGAGGTTCTAAATTCAGAGGCAGCACTGCAGGCATCAGCATCTCTGCGGGTCTTGGCAGTGTTGACCTTGGCATGGTAAGAGGGGAAGACCATGATGAGAAAAGCGTCGGAACCATATACACTGCTGACAGGCTGAGATGCTGGGCTGTATCTTTGGATAACAATAATTTCATCGATGTGATGGCTTACCTGAACTATTGTTTCACGACAAAGAGACCAGTGCGGGTTGCGGGCCGGCTTATCCTAGGAAAAAACAACGGATATCCCGAGCTGAAGATAAAGATGATAGAACAGCTAGGCATAAACGAAGGGATAGAATACCAGCTGCTGAATGAGGAATATATCGAGACAGCTCCAAAACTCTCCAGACTGCGCAAAGAGCTTAAGACTCATGAAGAGAATCTCGCTTACTGGCACACATTGATCCCGATGGATGAAAAACAGCTGATTGAACACGCGCTAAAAAACCCTGACAAAGACCTTGAAGCGCGAGTGAGAGTCATTCCTGCGGCTCTGCCATTGATAGAGAGAGGGGACGCGGTATTCTATGGCTGGTTCGGAGGAGCAGGCATAAAGCTTGGACCGATGACTGTAAGCATTGGGACTGTGCGGGGAGAAGATAAGAAAGAGACAAATGCGGGAACTTTCTTCTCAAAAGAGCGATTGCTGTACTGGACAAGATCTCCAGACCATAACAGTTTCATGGACGCTATGGGATTCTTAAGCCTTAGCTGTGAACTGAAAGAGCCAGTCGAGATAGGGGGCAGGCTTTTGCGCGGGACCAGGCTTCTTAATGGGAAACCCACAAGGTATCCTGAATTCAAGATAGAGTATGTGAAGATGGAAGGGCCAAAACGCTGCAATTGCTATGAAGAAGTCATACTCAACAGCCATGTGATCGCTGAAGTGGATATGAAATGAAAAGATAGACGCCTCAATGGATCAGATCATCCGAAATACGCTGGCTTCTCTTTCTGCATCTCTTTGGCTTTCGCAGAGCTGAAATGATTCTTCAATTCTGCGTAATCCTTCTCGATGTCAGGAGTGACTGAGGGCCTGACTTTCTCTAGCGCTTTCTGGAAATGCTTCATGCCTACTTCTTTAGCCTTGATGTCTTCGCGCAACGCGAATATCGCTGCCTCTTTGCAGATGTTCTCGATATCAGCGCCGACATAACCTTCAGTCTTCTCCGCGAGCTTTGCGATGTCAACATTCTTGAGAGGCATGCTTTTCGCGTGCACTCTGAAGATGTCCTCTCTTCCTTTGGCGTCTGGCGCTGGAGTGAGTATTATCCTGTCGAATCTTCCCGGCCTTAGCAGGCCTGTATCTATTATGTCAGGCCTGTTCGTTGCCGCGATGATGACAACATCGTGCAGTTCCTCAAGGCCGTCTATCTCTGTCAGCATCTGATTGACCACTCTCTCGCTGACATGGCTGTCAACCCCTAGCCCTCTTCTTGGAGCTAGAGCGTCTATCTCGTCAAAGAATATTATTGTGGGAGCTGTCTGCCTGGCGCGCTTGAACACTTTCCTTATCGCGCGCTCGCTCTCTCCCACCCACATAGACAATAATTCAGGGCCTTTGACAAGAATGAAATTGGCGCTTGACTCATTCGCTACAGCTTTGGCAAGCATAGTCTTCCCTGTCCCTGGAGCGCCGTAAAGAAGAACGCCTTTAGGAGGCTTTATCCCCAATCTCTTGAACGCTTCAGGATTCTTGAGCGGCCATTCCACAGCTTCCTTTATCTCCTGCTTGACTTCATGCAGTCCGCCGATATCTTCCCAATGCACTGTTGGAGCTTCAACAAGGACTTCGCGCATCGCTGAAGGCCTGACAGTCTTCAATGCTTCCATGAAATCTTTCTGTGTGACGCGCAATTTCTCAAGAGTCTCTTTAGGGATGGCTTCCTCATCATCAAGCCTCAAGTCAGGGAGTATGCGCCTGAGCACTACCATTGCGGCTTCTTTCGCGAGCGCTGAAAGGTCCGCGCCCACAAATCCGTGAGTGATCTCTGCGATCCCTATCAGGTCGACATTCTTTGAGAAAGGCATATTGCGCGTATGTATCTTCAGGATGTTCAATCTTCCTTCCTTATTAGGAACGCCGATCTCTATCTCGCGGTCGAAGCGTCCAGGCCTGCGCAGCGCAGGATCCAACGAATCTGGAATGTTTGAGGCTGCTATAACCACTACCTTGCCTCGGGATTTCAGGCCGTCCATGAGCGCGAGCAACTGCGCGACTACACGGCGCTCGACCTCTCCACGGGTCTCCTCCCTCTTTGTCGCTATAGCGTCAATCTCATCGATGAATATTATGCTTGGAGCGTTCTTCTCAGCTTCCTCGAATTTCTTCCTGAGGTTATGCTCGCTCTCTCCGTAGAATTTTGAGATTATCTCAGGCCCATTGATGAGGTAGAATTGCGCGTTAGTCTCATTCGCGACTGCTTTCGCGAGCAGAGTCTTTCCTGTGCCTGGAGGGCCATGCAGAAGAACCCCTTTAGGAGCTTCAATCCCTAATCGTTCGAAGATCTCAGGATGCTTGAGCGGCAGCTCTACCATCTCCCTGATCTTCTTGGCTTCCTCTTCAAGCCCGCCGATATCCTCGTAAGATACTTCAGGGAGCGCGCTCTCTTTCTTCACCTCTACAGCTTCAGGATTGAGGACAACCTCGGTGCTCTCGCTGATTATGACAGGAGTCTTGTTTGGATCGGCGTCTACAACAATGAATTTCAGGTCTCCGAAACCGAAACCTAGCATGCTCTCATCAAGCAGCGAGAAGACATCGTCGAAGAATGGAGAGCCGCTCATTGCTGTGCGCCTTCTTCTTGTGCCGCCTAGAGCGACTATATCTCCCTTGATGACTGGCCTTCCTAGAAGGTTCTGCTTGAATATCTCTGAAGGAGCTCTGACATGGACCCCTTCCTTCTGAGGAGCGAGAATGACTTTCTTGGCCTCTTTCACTTCAACTTTTACGACTCTGACGACTTCGCCAATACCTGTCTTTGTGTTCTTGCGGATTATCCCGTCCATGCGGATGATATTCAATCCTATATCTCCGGGATAAGCCCTGTCCGCGACTCCGACAGTAGCGCGCTCTCCCTTGATCTCGACAATGTCTCCAGCTCTGACACCTATCTCACTCATGAGAGAGGAATCTATGCGGACAATCCCTTTATTCACGTCCTCCTGGACCGCTTCCGCGACCTTCAGGTTCAGTTCTTTTGTTAGAGGCATAGCGTTCTAAGGCAGCATTGCGTCCTTATCTCAGAGAAATGCTGCCTATCCCTATACATAAAGATTGTGGTGACACACAGAATATGAAGGAATGAAGAAGAATATCAATAAAAAAAGATTCTCACTTTCCTTTCGGCATGCTGACCTCTACCTTAGGCAGAGGGATGGGCGGAGGAAGATTGACTTCCCTGCTCAGCAGCAATGACTCGACATTGCATCTAGTGAGTATATTATTGATTATCGGGGTGAGGATGTCGTTATTGATCCTCTTGTCCTTCTTCCATACTCGGATGACGTCATCTATGAGTTTGTCATCCTGAACGTCAAGAAGGTTTCCTTCAAGGACTATAGATCCTATCCCTGGCTCATAATCAGAACGGTATTCGAAGATGAATTTGAGGACTGGCTGCATAGACTTGCCGAATGAGACTTCTGTGCGCTCAATCTCCTTGATCGCGACATTGTTCTTTATGTTGATCTTGCCCTTGATATTCTCTTTCTTCTCAACGCTTATGCGAGTGAATCCAAAACCTGCAGTTGCCATACATACCACCTTTATCGACTGAGAAAGGGCTGGTTTATAAAGATTGTGGTGGGTGGGGTTTTGATTATCGGCAATCATTTATATTAGATATCTTGATAATTTAAGAGTTACGTCCGCAGATTATCAGATTGAACAAATATCTCAGAAATATACAGTGCAAGTTTCTGGAATGATCACTCTCTGTTCATCAATATGGACAATTCCCTGTCCTTTTATATCCATTAATCTAGGCAATGAATCAAACCCTTTTGGCATGAACAGTTTTTCGAGGTCACGAAAAGGATTTCCGATATACCTATTCAATATATGAACATCTTCTAATTGCTTTTCACTTGCGCAAACAACAAGATATTGGGGCTGCTTGCCTTCATACGTCGGAGGGAAAGTCAGGACAACTTTCCTATTCTCCCCCCGTATCTGTATAGGTATGCTTTCGAATACTGGCGAACTATTCAAAGGAACAATAACATTGATTAATCTAGGATCGAAAGGGATTTGCATGCAGTTTGCATTCCAAGGCAAGTTGTTATAACGCCCGTACCAGTTATATGGGATGAACTTAGAGACGATATCAGAAATCCTCAATTCTTTGCAAATAAGATCATTTAACATATTCTGATGTTCATCAAAAGGGTGCAGTTCATCTTCGCCCATAGATTCCTTATCAAATAAGATCGAATCTATCTCTGACTCGCTGATCAGATATATCAGATTCACTTGCCTAAAATGATTCATAATGCCACTGGACAAATCTCTCATTTAAATAGGTTTCTAGTCTTCGGTGCTGTCAGGTTTTGTGTGTTGTCTTTCTTTGGTTTAGGAGATATACCCCTAGGCTGAAGAATACTGCAATTAGTTATAGGTCAAATAAGACGTTACGTGCACAAGAAAAGAGAATGATTCCTAGAGTTGTGCACATACAGTGATCCACCAGCATTAACGCCACAAATCTTTAACTGCCATATGATCATGCCTTAAAGAATAACTCACTACACTACATTAATATCTGAAGAAATAGCGTCGCTTAATGCATGGGTTATACAAAAAAGATATGTCCCCTTCCGAAACAATTATATATGAAACGTCCAACAATCAGGGCAGATGGCAGAATTCATAGCTAAGACAAAGCGGAAGTCTTACAATACAAAGTACAGGCTGCAGTTCATCAAGATAACAAATGATATAGAGCATTTCATACAGGAATCTGGGCTGCTCTCAGGCTCTGTCGTGATACAGACCAATCACACAACCTGCAGCTTATGGATGAATGAGGATGAGAAGAATCTTATAGGCCCTAGCGAAGAGATAGGATACATCAACGATCTCAAGAGAGTGCTTGACAGGTTCGCAGGCCCTGAAGAGGAATACCATCACAATGACGTCCTTGATTCTAAGAACACTAAAGGCAAGAGAGATACTCATCTGTGCATTGCTGATGAGAACGGAGTGATCAATGAGTGCATGAACGGCCATGCGCACGCTCAGGCGATGGTGCTACAGAGCTCGCTGACTCTGATAGTCGAGGATGGCAAATTGGCAAAAGGCCCATGGCAGGAAGTGCTGCTAGTGGAATTAGACCATGACAGGGAAAGGACTATCACGATGCTCGCGCAGGGGATTGCGAAGAGATAATACTGAGGCCGCGAGTAATTGCCTTCTAAAGAGATGATGGGGCTGCGAGTAATTGCTCCCCCTAAGGGTTGCACCCTATAGATACCCGCCGGACAGTGCCATTTCGTTACACTCAATGGCACCATAAAAGAAATACTGGGGCTGCGAGGATTTGAACCCCGGTCGCTACCATTCTGGAACTTGTCTCCCCAAGGTAGAATGATACCAAGCTACACTACAGCCCCTCTGTTAATGTGAATCATCTCGTATAATCGTAATTGCAGGGTCAGCAACAGCTGATCCCTGCTGCGGGCAACCCCTTAGGGTGCAACCCTGGGCTACCACTACAGCCCCAATGAGTGAAAATTATTCTTAAATGTTCAAGCTGCTATCACTTTACTTTCTCCGCAATCACATAAGTGCCGAACAGCGCGCTCCTCTTCAGTTCTCCTTTGACTGTGACTTCATCCCCTTTAGCTGGCAATACTTCGCTCTGCACTGGCAATGATCCTGTCTCATCCTGCAATACGAATCCTGAAAGCTCTCCGATCTTGATATCCTCATCAATGACTGTCCCTTTCACAGTCACAATATCGCCGACAGTCCCTTCCTGCTTGAGCTCTTTGACAGTGCTTGCGCAGCCTGAGAGCAGCAGCATGATGCTGATCAATATCGCCAAAGACAGATGATTGTTCATGAGATATAAAAATATATTAATGATTTAAAAGGTTTATGCAGAAACGCAATACGGAATCACACAACCCTGCTCTCATGGCCTTGCTTCTCGACATGTATGACATGCTGCACAAAGCTCTCGACTTTCTGCTCATGCGAGACGATTATCACCTGGCCTATCCCTAATTCTTCTATCACTTCCTTGACCTTGTCCAATTGCTCGCTTGAGAAGCCGTCAGTAGGCTCATCAAGTATTATCAAATCCTTAGTGCGGATAGTGCTTACGACATCATTGATGACTTTGTTTAGAGCGAGACGATAAGCCAACGCGACCGCAGTCTTCTCTCCGCCGCTGAGATGCGCGGCGTCAATGTCATACCCGTTCTGCTCGACTAAAGGATTGAATTCCTTGTCTAGGGTTATCGCGAATGACTCATCGTTCAAGAGAAGATCAGTCCACTTGCGGAACAGGCTGCTGAATTCTGAATGGACATTGGAAAGCACGTGCTTCTCCATGACATTCATCAGCTCTGAGAAATGAGAGGACAGCCAATCCTGCAGCTGCTTCAATGACTGGGCTTTCTGCTTCAGCGATTCTTTCTGCGCGACTTCTCCTTCAAGAGTGCCCTGTATGCGCTGACAGGCTTCGCATTCCTTGCGCAATCTCGCATCCTCTAGCTCTTTCGCTTTCTCATCATTCCATGCCTGCTCATGCTGCTGCTTGTATAAAGAGTAAGATTGTTCTGAAGCA
>Ga0209542_10006005_pt1 | contig 23911 bp, 22 predicted proteins | sample RifCSPhighO2_01_FD_184028 | JGI IMG/M metagenome (GOLD analysis project Ga0209542, IMG submission 184028) | Soil microbial communities from Rifle, Colorado - Rifle CSP2_plank highO2_0.1 (SPAdes) (version 2) | ecosystem: Environmental > Terrestrial > Deep subsurface > Rock core/Sediment ...
TTTTCCTTGAGGATATATATTTCATCGCGATCGCTTTGGGAAAGGTGCGAAGAACCTTGGTTGTTTTTTTCATACGTCCATTTTACCAAATTTCGCCGTGGTGTTCGGATTCAAATGCGAATCTAGGTATTTTGCCTGATCCAAATCATCGCATTTTCACTGTCTTGGGTAATATACACATCGCTATCGGCATTTTTTCCCATATTCGTATAATATGCATCAATGAAAAAAAGACGGCTTATGGAAAACCACATCAAGAGAACGAGCGCAACGTTTGAAAAAGTAAACAGTGTTTTGCCGGGTATTTTTTGTGCGAAGGAATCCCTTAAAAAAAGGAACCCGTACGCCGCAAAAATAGTTATGGGAACTCCCAGCCCCTGAAATAGCCTTGCCTGGGTACTGATAGGAAGATAAACAAGAAAGAACTGGCTAGCCATCCAAACCATTAAAAATATATGCCTTTTCTTACGGTCTTTTTGCCCTAAAATAAACCTTACGCCAAAGCCAGCTAAAACCAGCAACAGGCTGAAATCAGCCAAAACAATCCATGGCGGAGGAGTGTAGGTGCCATTTTGTAAAAATAGCGTTTGGTAATAAATGGCAACATTGTTAAAAACCCACATATAATACAACAGTGGGGGCATACAAAAAATCAGCACGCTGATGTAATGTAATATATGGTTAAAGTGTATTTTCCTGTCAGTGATATATTCTGTTACCAAAAAGGCTAACGGCACAAAAACAATAGTATAAATATTATACGGATGGAAAGAAATAAGAAGGAAAGCGCAAAGCCCCGCTAAAAAACCATACCGTAATTGGTGGTTTTCAAAAAAGTACATGGAAAACATGAATATCAACATCAACAGGGTAAGTGAAGCAATAAAATGGGGCGGATTAATTAATATCGTTAATGAAAAAGCCCAAGAACCCCACATGGTAATCCCCGAACCAAAAATAAGGAATATAAAGCCCACTTTTCTTTTGCTTATCTCTTCAAAAAAGAATGACACAAAACGATACGCGGTAATAAGGAAAACCGGAATAAGCAAAAAACTTGCCGCATGAAAAGCAGCGGCGTTGGAAAGATTAAAAAATTTGGCAAAAAGTCCGATTAGAAGATAGAACGGATTTACCACCCCCGAGGGTTGGGGTTCTGAAGTAAAAAAGTCTTTGAAAAAGTATATTCCCTGTTTGGCCTGCTCTATCTTGGAAAAATACGAAGCATAATCGGCAGAATTGCGCAGAATGGGCTTGAATAGGAATATGCTGCCGTCAGGAGTTAAAAAATAACCCACCACAAAAGGCAAAAAAACAACCGCCGCGACGATGGCCCAAATAGCCCCTAAAAATTTCCACTCTTCACGGGTGATATTTAAAAACATATCTTACCTTTCACTAATTGTTTCTTTTGACTTTCTTGGCAACAGCGATGATGGAAGTCCCTACCGGAAAATTTACATATGACAGCAGCAAACTCTCAATGTATAGTAAAAAAACGAAAAAACTGTTGAGGGGCTTTGGCATTGCCACATACGACGTATTCAGCTTTGACCTTACACCAAACAACGCTTTCAACAAACGCCTGCCCATCCTGTAGGCAACAATTATTGGAAACAGGAAAGATATGCAGTAGCTTAATTTCTGTACCGCAAAGCCATTGGCATGCAGCATCGTCCTAAGTTGTTTTGCTGTGTAGCGCCGATAGTGGTGCAAAGCAACATCGTGTTCGCTCCAAAGGAATTGGTATGCCGGCACAGTAATCACCAATAAACCGCCATCCTCCAAGATGCGGTTTATTTTTTTAACAGTTCCACTGTCATCAAGCAAATGCTCCAGCACATCAAAAAGCACTACTATGCCGACCGTATTATCACCAAAAGAGGAAGAGTTATCATTAGTTAAAATGAGCTTATCGTACCCATGCTTTTTTGCATAGGAAAGTGCGAGGCTGGAGTTATCAGTGCCTATAATATGTTGGCCGTACTTTTTCAGGAAATCAAAATTCACCCCTGTACCGCAACCCATATCAACCACCATTTTGTATTTATTTTGCGCAGCGAACCGTCGCAATATAGTATCAATTATTGCCCTTCTGCCAATGTGCCACCAATAGGTATTTTCAAACTCATACATTTTCCGATATTCTTCTTTTTCCATAGAAAGTTATCCAAATTAATTTACCCTATACACCGCCACCGAACCATTGCCATATACCTTTTGCAAAAAATCCTCCTGGTCCGGGTTGAAGTTGTCAGTCAAAACCCTTTCTTCCGGCCCCCAGAATATATATCCGATGTTATTTGTTTGCAAAAAGTGTCTGCGTTCCTCGCTGGAATAATTCCAAAAGAACCGGCCGGCCAATTCCTTTTTTTCCATAAACCGGATTGTTTCGCCCCAATGCCCCAAATACACTTGCCGGTAGGCAATCACTGGCATAATATTACCATTTTTTAAACTTGATAATATGATGCTCTCCTTGGGTGTATTACCATCAATCCATTCCATGGCTTTGTAATTATCGCTAGTAATGTAGTAGTTATTATAAAATAGAAATTCACTGGTAACCCTGACAAGGTGCGGCATAGAAAAAATAACCATCATCAGAAAAACCAAAAAAGGCTTTTGAAGTGGTGATAACCATGCCTTTTTAATACTCGTAATCGTCCTACCAAATAACCCTTTACCTTGCCAGTCTTTCAAGAAAAACAACCCGCTGGTTGCCAAAATGATAATAGGAATATTCAAACCTTCAAAAAGCCTGCGCTGGGTATTTACCGGCAGATATAAAAGAAAAAATCCAGTTAGCACCCACACTATTAGGAACATATCCCTTTTTTTGACGGGTCGTTGGCGTAAAACCGGTATCGCCCCAATAACAGCCAGCAGCAATAGTGGGCCATAGTCAACCAACACCACCAAAATGTTTTGGGTCAAGGTAATGTTTTGCAAGAAGAGCGTTTCGTAGTATGCGGGAACATTTATTAGCACCCAAATATCATACAGCAGCGGTGGCGCGGCAAAAACCAGCAGGATGGCGTAGTGGCCGATGTGGCTCAAATATATCTTTTTTTCAAAGACAGATTCGGCAACAATAAACGCCAGTATCATAAAGAAAATCGTGTAGACGCTGTACGGATGGAAAGAAATAAGCAATAACACACACAAGCCCGCCAAAAGGCTGTACCTCAATTGGTAGTTTTCAAAAGCACGAAAGGAGAGTAGGAGTACCAGCATTAACAAAATCAAAGATGCGGTAAAATGCGGGGAAAAAAACAATGCCGTAAGAAAAAAAGCTTCCGGGGTGGCCATGCTTGGAAACTGCAAAGACGCTCCCAGCAAAAAAGTATTCACCCAAACACCAATACCTGAAGCAATCAGCAATAAAATACAACAAACTTTTCTTCTAGACTCTTCCTCAAAGAAAAAAGATACTGTGCGGTAGCTGACAATAAGAAAAACAGGAAGCAGCAAGAAATTTACCACGTGGAACGCTATCAATCCCGAAAGGTTAAAAACCTTGGCAAAAATACCAATCGCAAGCCAAAATGGATTTAATACCCCTAACGGTTGTGTTTCCGAAGTAAAAAAATCTTTAAAAAGGTATGACCCCCTTTTTGCCTGCTCTATTTTCGAAAGATAAGCCTGGTGGTCGGCGCTGGCATAGCTTGAATCAAATAAAAAATGGCTACCGGGTGGCGTTACCAAATATCCGATAATAATGGGCAAAAAAACAATTATTGCAATTACTATCCAAAAAATACCCAGAAACTGCCATTCTTTTTTATTTATACCTCCAAACATAATTTTGTGATGTTTTTTAATTTTACCACATCTTTACCCTATACACCGCCACCGAACCGTTGCCATATACCTTTTGCAAAAAATCCTCCTGGTCCGGGTTGAAGTTGTCAGTCAAAACCCTTTCTTCCGGCCCCCAGAATATATATCCGATATTATTTTTTTCTAAAAATTCCCTTCTTTCAGGGCTAGAGTAATCCTGAAAAAACATAACTGACTCTTTTTCTTTTCCAGGGTAATCCGCTGTTTGTGCGTAGTGGCCCAGATAAACATGCCGAAAAGAAATAATTGGAATAATATTACCGTTTTTATAGCCTGAAAATATAACACTGTCATTGGGCGTATGCGCCTCTATCCATTTCATTGCATTCTCGTTATCTTGTGCAATATATGCCCCAAAAAAATGCTCCTCATCTTTAAAAAAAAGTATATTTTCTTGGACAGAAGCAACATTAGATATGGAAAATACGAGACCAAAGGATATTACCAGGAACATGCAGGGCACCACCTTTCCTGCCATATCGTTTCCAACATTAAACAAACCACACACTTTTTTAAGCCCGCCCGTTGCCAAAAGCCTATCCAGAAAAAACAATCCCGAAACTGCAAGGATTATAATGGGAACATTAAGCCCTTCAAGAAGCCTTTTCTGGGTGCTGATAGGAAGATATAACAAGAAAAACTGGGTTACCGCCCAAACTATTAAAAATATTTCCCGCCGCGAGACGGATCCCTTCTCTGCAAGAAAGGCAACTCCTAAGGAAAATAGGATTAAAAGTAATGCGTAGTCAGCCACAATAATCCATGGCGCCGAATTTAAAAGATTAAAATTGAAAATCTGTGAGTAAAAGGGAACATATAAAATTGTCCAAAGATAGTATAGGATAGGAGGAACCGAACAAGCCAGTATAAATAGATAATGCTTCACGTAACCAAAATCTATCCTTCGATTAGCCGCACCTTCCACAGCAATAAATACCAGCATAACAAAAACTACCGTATAAATGTGGTAAGGGTGGAAAGAAAAAAGTAAAAAAGCGCAAACACCCGCCAGAAAGGTATGTATGATTTTCCGGCTTTCCAGAAAGTACAAAGAAAAGAGGAAAATTGCCATAAGAAGGGTTGTGGAGGCGATAAAATGCGGAGAATTAGAAAGTGTACTGAAGGAAAAAGCCTCTGAAGCTCCTATGCTTGGAAAGCGCCACGGTTCCACCTGGAATAAGTATTTCATGTACGGCCCCAACCAGGATGCGAAAACGAAAAAAATAAAAGCGACCCTTCTTTTGTTGTTCTCGTTGAAGAAAAAACAGACCAAACGATACCCCGTAACAAGAAAGAGGGGAATTAAAAGAAAAATCGCCCCATGGAATGCAATTTCGCCAGAAAGGTCGAATATATTGGCAAATAGGCCGACAACCAGCCAAAATGGGTTTAAAAATTTCGGAGAGTTAAGTTCTAGCGTGAATAAGTTTTCAAAAAAAACGGCCCCGCCCTTCGCCTGGTTAATCTGGGAAATATAAACTGTAAAATCCACTCCATTATTGGGCCTGGCCAAAAAAACAGCATCGGACGGCGTATTCATATAGCCAATAACTGAAGGTAAAAAAACGGCAATGGTTGCTATCATCCAAATAATCCCTAAAAATTTCCATTCCCGGTTGCTTATATCCTCAAACATGGAATGTGTTCCATCTAATCATTAATAATTCAAATACTGCGTTTACCATTCCCGTCAGTTTCATTTTGGTATCTTTGCCATCAGACCAGGCCACCGGAACCTCTTTTATGGAATACCCATGCAGCTTTGCAACCTTAAGTATTTCCACATCAAACGACCATCCATTAGCGCGGCATTTAGGGAGCACGTTTCGGGCAACATCAGCGCGTAATAACTTAAACCCGCACTGTGTATCAGAAATGTTATACAGCCCAGTAATGGTTTTTACCAGTAAAGAATAGAGCTTTCCCAAAATTCTGCGGTGCAATGGCTGGGGCAATAAAATACTGCCGCCACGACGAGAACCTATGACCAAGTCATGGGTTTCAATTTCTGCCAGCAACTTTTCCACTTCGTTAATCGGCGTTGCATTATCAGCATCCATAAAAAGCCGGTATTGGCCCGTGGCTGCCAACAATCCTTGGCGCACCACAAAACCCTTGCCATGATTTTGAGGATTACTCAAAATCTGCAAATGGGGAAGCTTTAAATCTGAAACAACCTGCACCGTTTTGTCTGTTGAACCATCATCAACTACTAGAATTTCATATTCATATTTCTGCGCTATCAAATAGACATGCACTGCCAGCAGCGTTTTGGTAATCCTTTTTTCTTCGTTGTAAGCGGGAATAACAATAGAAAGATACATGATTATAGGATAGAATTAACTGGTATGGATAAAAAAGTTGTCATTTTTTTACTTTCTGCCATTTTGTGTATTGCAGCATTTTTCCGGTTTTACCAACTTGATGCTTTGCCTGCCGGGCTTTATCCGGACGTTGCCATGAATGGGAATAATGCCATTGAGGCGCTGGAAACGGGAAACTTCAAGGTATTTTACCCGGAAAATAATGGCAGGGAAGGGCTTTTCATAAACCTGCAAGCCGCCTCCATAGCAGTGTTTGGAAAAACCATTTTGGCCCTTAAAATTCCCGCTGCAATCATTGGCATCCTCACCGTGCTTGGCACCTATTTTTTGGCGCGTTCGCTTTTTAACGCGCCTATTGGTTTAATTTCCAGTTTTTTCCTGGCCGTGTCATTTTGGCACGTGCACTTTTCAAGAATCGGTTTCCGAACAATTATGGCGCCGTTGCTTTTAGTCTGGATGTTTTACTTTTTATGGCAAGCGCTCAAAAAAGGCAAGTCCTGGGATTTTGCCATTGCCGGCGCACTGACGGGGCTTGGCTTTTACACCTACATAAGTTTCAGGGTAATCCCACTGGCAGTAGCAACCGTTATCATATTGTATCTTTATTTTTTGAAAAAATATACTGGCTGCATGCCAAAGATAGGTCAGAAGCAAATCTTATACGGTTTCCTTTTCCTGATACTAACCTGTGCCATTGTTTCGCTCCCCTTGGCATACTATTTTTTCTTGCATCCGGCGGATTTTTCCAGTCGGAGCACCGATGTCTCCATTTTTTCCAGCAGCTATCCCTTGCTGCGCTTTTTAGGGAACTGGGTGTTAAGCCTGACCATGTTCAACATGATGGGAGATTTAAACTGGCGCCACAACATTTCCGGCGCGCCGCTTTTGGCCTGGCCTATCGGCATCTTTTTTGCCTTTGGGTTTTTCATAAGCATCACAAAACTGATAAAAAAGAAATTTCTGACAAGCCCGTTTGTGCTCGGCCAAATCGCACTACTCCTGGTTTTCCTTATTAGTTTATTGCCGGTAACACTCTCAAGCGAAGGCGTTCCCCATGCCCTGCGCAGCCTGATGGCTGCGCCCCTGGCTATGATCATGGCGGCAAGCGCCTTGTGGTGGTTGTTTGAAAAAGTAAGCTCATGGCAGGGCTGGCAGGCCAGGCGCTTTTACTTGGCGCCCATCATGCCACTAGTACTACTATGTTGCTATTTTGGCGCACTTACCTTTATGGAATATCATCGCTACTTTACCGAATGGGGTAAAAACCCCATGGCAGCGGCAGTTTTTGCACAGGACTATGTTGAAACCGCAGAAAAAATTAATGCCCTGCCAAAAGAGGCAAAGAAATATGTTGTGGTGCACCAAGGCGGCTCGTTGGTAAAAGGCGCTCCCGTGGCAGCCCAAACCGTAATGTACCTGACCGATACCTATGCCACCGAAAAAAGATTGGCAAAAAATATCTATTATTTACTGCCCGCTGACTACGAATCCGGAAACTATGAAAAAGATAGTATCATCATACCGCTTTACTAACGCTATATTACCTCGTAAATAGTTACCAGGCCGTTTTCATACACTTTTTTGAAATACGGTTCATTGGTGGGGTCAAAATCAGCCAGGGCTTTTTCTTCGGGCGCGAAAAAGAAATGCGTGATGCCATACTTTTTCAAAAACTGTTGGCGGCTTATAGGGGTGCCACCTTTTAAAAACTCACTAGAAGCTCCTTTCTTTTCCACGAATCGGGCAGTTTCGTGGCCATGGCCGATAAACACTTGGCGGAGCGTTAGCGCGGGAATCATATTACCATTTTCTGTTTCGGAAAGAATGATACTGCCTCTAGGTAATTCTTTGAGCCAAAGCATTGCCTGGTACTTTTCACTAGAAATGTAAAAGTAGGGGTCTTGCATGGCGTAAAACATCCAATCTGTTGCCGCTACAAAAATATTTGCCATGCCAAATGCCAACACCAAAAACAGGGTGATGAAAAATTTAGCAGGCCACTCCATAGGACCATTTTCTTTGCCTACCCGAGAAAAAGTACTTGCTTTGGAAATAATAGGTTGCAACAATGTGCTCTCCCACAGTTTCTTTTTCAAATATAGTGCAGCATACATGGTCAATATCACCATTGGCATAAGCAGCCCCTCGCTTAGCTTGCGAGGAGTCTTAATGGGCAAATACAGGAAAGAAAATTGGGCGAAAAACCACACTAATAAAAAAATATCGGCATTGGTTTTTTGGGGTTTTTTAAAAATAGAAAAAGCGCCCAATAATGCCAATGGTAACAGAAAGCCGTAGCTAATGATGACCACCCATAGCGGCGGGGTTAGCAGAATATTTTGCAGGTAATGCTCATGCACTGCCGGTATGGTAAATGTTGTCCAGGCATAATACAAAATAGGCGGCAAAGAAAACAGTAAAGTAATGGCAAGATGCAAAATATAATTCCAATTAATGCGGCGGTTCAATGCAATATCAGCAAGCACAAATAAGCCAAGAACGCCAAAAATAACTGGCACATAATATGGATGGAAGGAAAAAAGCAGGAAAGCGCAAAAACCGGCCCAAAGACTGTATTTCAGTTTATAACTTTCAAAAGCTAGCAGTGACATTAAAAAAATCAACAAGAGCAGTGCCAGTGAAACAATAAAATGGGGAATGGAAAGAATAGTGGGGAAGGTGAAGGCTTCCGGCACATTTACATCTAAGAAAAAGGCTTCCGGACCCGTAACAAATAAAGATGCAAACCACCCAAAGCCCGAAGCAAAGATAAAAAATAAAAAACAGATTTTTCTTTTTACTGGCTCCGCAAAGAAAAATGCCGCCAGATAATATAAAACCACCAGCAGTAATGGAATAACCAGTAACCTTGCCACTTGCACCGCTACAGCGCTGGAAAGGGAAAGCAACTTGGCAAACCAGCCCACCAAAAGCCAAAATGGGCTTAATACGCCAGCTGATTGCTGTTCAGAGGTGTACAGTCGTTTAAAAAATATCTCTCCCGCCCTAGCTTGCTCAATTTGGGAATAATAAATGGGCATATCGGTGTAATTAAGCGTAGAGCGCGGAAAAAACACTTTGCCCGGTGGAGCATTAAAATATCCGAAAATAATGGGGCCAAAAGTTACGATTACCAAAATCACCCCCACTATTGCCACAAATTTCCATTCGTTTTTACTAATGCTAATCATGTATTTGGTAAGTTAAGGTTTCTGAAGCACCATGGCGGTTTCATCTTCGTAAATGATTTTCCAGCCCTGACTTATTAATTTTTCATAAAAACTATTTTTTTCGTAATAAATTCCTAGCATTTGACCTAGTACCTGGTGTTTTTCAAAAAACAACCTAATTTTACTACTGCGGATATTATTGATATATAAAAGATCACTTTGGTTATTTTGCTTGGCTGATACTGGCAAAAGCACCAACTTGATATCATATTTTTCCATGGTTTTTTCAAAGCCTTCTTTTGCTTCCATCATGTTAAAATAGTCGCCAAAGGCGAATTGGCCATCCTGGCCTGCCTCATCGGCAGGCAGGCGCCAGCTTGGCATACGGCCATCAATAAACACTTTCCTTTCCGGCATTTTCCAAATCAAATAACCTCCCCAGGTGTAATCATTAAGCATGTTTTGTGAAAGCGGCAATGTTTGTAAAAACGGGATGGCTTTTTCCGGGTAAAAGTTTTTGCTTGGGCCGGCGAAAACAGCTGGAATTGTCGTGTAACCATAAAGGCCGATACATACCATGACCACCAACACTGGCAACGAAAAAAGGAATTTATACGAAATCGGGGCAGAAGTAAAAGAGTTCCTTACTTTTTGTGCATCAATATTGGCGCCTTCCAGCAAGCTAATCAAAATGGGAAGGGAAACAATTACAAAAATTAAAAAGTACCGGATACTGGAAAAAGAAAGCAGTAAAAAGGCCACAGACAATATAAGCCTGCTGAATTCTATTTTTCTATAAAACAACAAAGCTGATGAAATAAAAATGGCCAGATATAAATAGATAAGCGGCTTAAAACCCATTAAAAAGAGCGGGAACCATTCAGTGATGTGAAATTTTAAATAACTATCACCGATAGTGCGGAACAACTCTTCGTAAATGCGAATGCCATAAGGGTTTATCAGGGTTATCAAAAAACAAATTGCCGTGATGGCCGACAGCCACAGGATTTTACCGGCGGGCTGCTCTTTTACATAAAAATGTTTCAGGAATGATAAAAAGCGCGTTTGCGCCATCTGCGGCATGAATTTCTTGAAAATTTCGCATGATACTATGGCGCACAAGATAAACAGGCCAGCAAAAAAGCTGGCGTGCACATTAACCCAGGCTAAAAAAAGCAGGGGTAGGGCATAAATAAGTTTTGAATTCTTTTCTAAAAATGCATCAACTAGCCAAAGCAGTATGGCTACAAAAAATACGGTAAACAACTGTGGCCGGATGCCTAAAAATTCCGTGGTTGCCAAAAAACCTAATGCAACCGGCAAGGCAAATACCCAAAAGTTTTTTGACTTGGAAATAATAAAAAAAGAAGCCGTATAAAACGCCAAAAAAACGAGTAGCAAACCCTGTATACCAATGGCGCCATATATCCAATACATGAACACATCCATCAGCCATTCGTGATTAACCCAACCAAACGTGGGCATGCTAAAACTGTACCAATCCTGATAGGGCACTCCACGCTCTAAAATAAGCTCGCCTGATTTCACGTGCCAGCCGAAGTCAGGGTCTAAAAAGTTATAGGTTAAGGAAAAAGCAATGGAAACCAGCAGCAGGAAAAAGAAAATGTATGGTAAATAGGCTCTAAGTTGCATTGCTCCATGGTATCATGTATTGTGGGGTTAAGAAATACATTAGAACTAGTTTTAGAAGCCAAACAATGAGATGATTTCAAGGCGCGGCGAGGAGGCATAGTCGTAGGCTACGCCGACGAAGCCGTAACACAGAAATCAGCCATGATTTGGCTTCCCTTCGGGCGGGCGAATTCAGGCAAGCTTCTTCGTTGCTTCGGAGCGAACAATACCTCCGGCATTAAATTCGCTCCTCGCGCCTTGAATCTTGCCTGAATTCGCGGCCGCTAAAACTAGTTATAATGTATTTCTTAACCCTAAGAACATGAAAATACTCGGCATTGAAACATCATGCGATGATACGGGGATAGCCATACTAGAAATTCGAAATTCGAAATTCGAAATTCGAAGCAATATAGTGTCATCGCAGACTATCCACCAAAATTATGGGGGTGTTTTTCCCATGATGGCAAAACGGGAACACCAGCGTAATTTGCTTCCTGTTTTAGAAAACGCGTTACAGGAAAGCAAATTACTAATTCAAAAGGCAAAAATCAAAATTAAAAATGACAATTCAAAATTTAAAATTTTAGAAAAAATATTTGAAAAAGAGGGTGAACTTTTTGAAAAAACGGTGGAATTTTTGGAAACGCATGAAAAACCGGATATTGATTATATCGCCGTAACGCACGGCCCGGGGCTTGAGCCCTGCCTTTGGGTAGGGGTAAATTTTGCCAAAGCGCTTTCATATGCCTGGGATATTCCCATAATTCCGGCAAATCATATAGAAGCGCATATATTGGTCAATTTCATTGACCTAAATTCAAAATTCAAAAATCAAAATGAAAAATCACAATTTAAAATTCAAAATTTACTACCTGCTATTGCGTTGGTGGTGAGTGGCGGGCACACGCAACTAATACTCATGAAGGGGATTGGAGAATATGAAATTATCGGCGAAACGCGCGACGATGCCGCTGGTGAATGTTTTGATAAAGCTGCAAGAATTCTAGAATTAGGCTACCCGGGCGGTCCGATTATTTCAAGTATTGCTGCAAAACAAAAAACCAGCAGTTTTGAATTGCCCCGGCCAATGATGAATTCGCAAGACTATGACTTTAGTTTTTCAGGGTTAAAAACAGCAGTTTTATACAAAGTCCGCGATGAAAAAATGACGGACGAATTCAAAAATGAAATGTGCGTTGCCGTGCAAGATGCCATCGTTGGCGTGCTCATCAAAAAAACCTTGCAATCAGCCAAAGATTTTGGCGCCAAAACTATTATCCTGGGCGGAGGGGTTTCGGCGAACGCAGAATTGCGAAAACAATTCAGTGAGAAGCTGGAAGCTGGAAGTTTGGAGCTGGAATTACTAGTGCCGCCAAAAGAACTCTCAACGGACAACGGCCTGATGATTGCCGTTGCCGGGTATTTCAATAGAGCAAAAAAAATCGCGTGGCAGAAGTTGTCCGTCAACGCGAATTTGAGGATTGGGAGATAAATCTTACTTTAGTCTGGAAGATTCAATTTCCTAATATCGGCTCTTCCGGTTGCGCCTTTTTTCCAATACCCGCCCAGATCCTTTTCATATCCTTTCTTCTCGAGCCACTCTTCAGCTCCGTTTTGTCCCTCAAGCTTGTTAAAGGGACCGAAAGGCTCAAAACTACCACCCTCTCCCCGAATTGCAACAATCCACATGATAGTAATCTCCAAAGAGCACTTGTAATCACAATGACTGTTTAACAAACTTTTACTGTTTTGTCAATATTTTATAACCTCAGTAAATAAGATAAAATTACCACATGCACCTGGAAGGCCAGTATGATGCCAAAAAGGTAGAAGACAAGATTTATAAGCTGTGGGAGGACAGCGGTTTTTTTGCCCCTGAAAAATTACCAGGCAAGCGCAAAAAGCCGTTCACCATTATCATGCCCCCCACCAATGCCAATGGAAACTTGCACGCCGGGCATGCCTTGGTGCTTACCATTGAAGATATTATGGTGCGCTACAAGCGCATGCGCGGGTTTAAAACGCTATGGCTACCGGGCTTGGACCACGCAGGCTTTGAAACCCAGGTGGTATATGAAAAAAAGCTGGAAAAAGAAGGGCGCAGCCGGTTTACCACCGACCCAAAACAACTGTACCAGGAAATTTTGCAGTTTACGCTGGAAAACAAAAAAAATATTGAAGGGCAAATCCGGAAAATGGGCGCCAGCGCAGACTGGAGCCGCGAAAAATTCACCCTGGACAGCGATATTATCAAAACCGTTTACGAAACGTTTGAAAAATTACGCAACGACAGCTTGGTATATCGCGGCCGAAAAATTATCAACTGGTGCGTAAAGCACCAAACTTCGCTTTCAGATTTGGAGACCCAAGATGCCGAAAAAGTTGATAAATTATATTATTTAAAATATGGGCCTTTTGTAATTGCTACCGCCCGCCCGGAAACCAAGTTTGGCGATGAATATGTTGTAATGCACCCAAGTGACGCTAGGTACGCGCAATACAAAGAGGGTGATAAATTAAGCCTTGAATGGATAAACGGCCCTATAGAGGCAGTTATTGTTAAAGATGAGGCCATAGATATGCAATTTGGCACGGGAGCGATGACCATTACCCCATGGCATGATGCCACAGATTTTGGCATTGCCGAAAAGCATGGTTTGGAAAAGGAACAGATTATTGATTTTAATGGCAAACTGCTGCCCATTGCCGGGGAATTTGCGGGCATGAAAATTACCGAAGCCCGTGAAAAAATTGTGGCAAAACTGCAAACAAAGGGGCTGGTGGAAAAAATTGAAGAAAATTACCGGCACGTGGTGAAAACCTGCTACAAGTGCAACAGTTTAATTGAGCCGCAAATTAAAGACCAGTGGTTTTTGAAAATGGCGCCGCTGGCAAAGCCGGCTATTAAAGCCATTGAAAGCGGCACAATTGTGTTTATTCCGGCGCACTACAAGAAAATCATTTTGCACTGGCTCAACAACATTTTAGACTGGCCGTTGAGCCGGCAGATTGTGTGGGGCATTCCCATCCCGCTGGAAGGCGAACAAGACACATTTGATACCTGGTTTTCTTCGGGACAGTGGCCGTTCGCGGCCCTCCTGGCGGGCCGCTCAAATGCAAAAGGCAAAAATCAAAATTCAAAATTATTGAGTGATTTTGAACAATATTACCCAACGGATGTAATGGAAACCGGAGGCGATTTAATTTTCTTTTGGATTGCCCGCATGATCATGCTGGGCATTTATACCACTAAAAAGGTGCCATTTAAAACGGTGTACATCCACGGCATGGTGCTTGATGCTAAAGGACAGAAAATGTCTAAAAGCAAAGGGAACGTTATCAATCCCATAGAAATTTCTGATAAATACGGCACCGATGCCCTGCGCATTGGCTTGGTGATGGGTAACACACCCGGCACTCCCCTGGCGCTGGATGAAAATAAAATAAAAGGGCACCGAAACTTTGCCAATAAAATTTGGAACGCGGCCAAGTTTACGCAGATGAATACACAGGATTTTACTCCTGGCAAAAAAATAACGCTTTCGGCTGTCCAAAAAGCGCATTTAAAAAACCTTAAAAAACTGCAAAAAGAAACCACTGCATTAATGGATAGTTTTAAGTTCTACCAGGCTGCCGAAAACATTTACCATTATTTCTGGCATGAATTTTGTGATAAGATTATAGAAGAGAGCAAGCCTGCGCTGGCAAATGGCGAAGGGCAAATGGCAAATAGCGCGGAGCGAATAGCCACGCAATACGTGCTGACAGAAATTTTGCAAACTTCATTAAAAATGCTGCATCCCTTTATGCCGTTTATCACCGAAGAAATCTGGCAACAAATGAGCACTAAAAAAACCATGCTCATGGTTGAAAACTGGCCCACGTAATTTGAAGCTAGCAGCTAGAAGTTAGGAGCTTGAATGGAATAAATGAATTCAGAATTCTGCATTCCAAATTCTATTCCAGCTTCCAGCTACAAACTTCCAGCTCCAAAAAATGCAATTTTACCAAATTTTCCTTTACCTTGCCTTTGGCATCCTGCCGAGCTTAACCTGGCTTTTTTATTACCTGCGCAAAGACTTGCACCCCGAACCAAAACGCATGATTTTGAAAGTATTCATCTATGGCGCGCTCATCACCATTCCGGTGCTTTTTCTCCAAATCGGCCTTTTTCGCTTGCTGCAATACAGCCAAAGCCATGGCGTTTTTATGGCAATGCCGCTCTTGGCGCCCATTTTGCAGTGGTTTTTCATTATCGCGTTAACCGAAGAGTTGTTTAAATATGCCGTGGTGCGGGTTTCCATTTTCCATAGCAAGGAACTGGATGAACCTTTGGACATCATGCTCTACATGGTGGTGGCCGCCCTCGGTTTTGCGGCAGTGGAAAATGTGCTGTACTTATTCATGCCCATTACGGGGTTGTCATTTAACGACATTGTAGTAGCAGCGGTTACCGTCAGTTTCATCCGGTTTATCGGAGCCACCTTCTTGCATACGCTCTGTTCGGCCCTGGTCGGGTACTTTTTAGCCCGGGCAACCCTGCGGGCGCATAACGGCCGGAGTCTGGTGCTTTTGGGCATGGCGTTGGCAACCTTCTTGCATGGTTTGTACGATTTCTCTATAATGAGGTTACCGGAGCCGTTTAGCTTCTTCATCCCAATGGCCGTTATTATTGTGCTGGCGGGGTTTATGATGTATGATTTTGATGAGATAAAAAAAATTAAAAGCATATGTAAAATTTGAATAATATTCAAATTTTATAAATCACAAATAACAAGATACAAATTACAAACAAATCCCAATTACCAAAAACTAAATTTCAAAAATTGGATATTAGAATTCGGTTATTATTTGGAATTTGTTGCTTGTAATTTGGAATTTTAAGAGTTATGGCTAAAAAAACAAAACTGCAACCAGAGCCTGTGCAAACTGATACTGTGCCGGCAGAACCTGTATCTGCCTCTTTGCCAACAAAAGACCACAACCTTTTCTCGCCTGACGGTGAATTGGTGATTGATGTATTTGAAACGCACAGCGATTTTGTGGTGCTGGCCGCCATTGCCGGGGTGCAAATAAAAGACTTGGATATTTCCATTGAAAAAGAGATGATGGTTATCAAAGGGCATCGCGCTGATCCCCATGGCCACCCTGAAAAAAAATTCTTCTACCAGGAATGCTACTGGGGTCCATTTTCCCGCAAGATCGTGCTGCCCGAAAACATTGACACTAACGCCGCCGATGCCCAGATGGACAAAGGCATGCTAACCATTAAAATCCCGAAAATTTCCCTGGAGAAAACCAAGAAGGCGAGCGTACAAGAATCATAAGCAAAAACAACCCCGCTAGGGGTTGTTTTTTTGGTGCCGAGGGAGGGACTCGAACCCTCAAGTTCTTGCGAACGCTAGCTCCTAAGGCTAGTGCGGTTGCCAATTTCGCCACCTCGGCATGTTTTTATTATTACCATAACTTAACCAAAAAGTCCCGTGGCGGGACTTTTAACTAACTATCTTTGAATTACAAAGCATTAACCTCCAGGAGAAGGCAAGCGGCAAACCACGGCTTCACAAGCCGTATTTGCATAGAATTGGGGAGTGCCACTACCGCTGCCTGCCCCGGAGAAACCGCTTCCTAGGCTCAAACAGAATGTCTGAGTCCGAACCACGCACGATCCGCTATAGCAACAGGCTCCGGTGATGGTTGTTCCGCCAGGGTCTCCGGGATCGCCCGAGCCTCCGCCTACTCCAATAATGGCGGAAACAATGGTGATAATGGAATAGCCAATCAGGGCAACAATAACCCCCACCACGCCCCAGATGACAAACCTTCGAGCGGTTTTTAGTTTTTCAGGCTCTCCTTCTGCGAGAAAAAATGCCATGCCGGCAATGATGAACAATATCACTACAAAACCAACAAATACTTGCCAAACAACCGTAACGATAGAACTGATAAGGGAGGTGATTGAGGTGATGCTGTTTGCAGCTGGCGGGGCTGCAAAATCAATCGCAAAAGCAAAAAGCGGAATGAATAACAATCCGGCCAGTTCTGATAAAAATAGGTATTTTTTTGTATCTTTCATGGCTTAACGGTCAACTACATATTACATCTGGATTTTTTAGTTGTATTCCTACGGAGAAACACAGGTTCCTGTTTTTGACGAACAGGTAGCTGGCGGCACACAGCTGGGTGTGCAAGTGAGTCCTCCGCCACCAGAAGATGGTGGCACGATAATATTGCTTATCAGGCCGACAATGGAAAAGGCCACAATAGCCACAATGATTCCAACCATAGCCCAAATGACCGCCTTGTTGGCTTCTTTAATTTTTGCAGCGTCCCCGTGGGCGATCAAGTAAAGGATGCCAATGTAAATAAACATTCCCACCACTACGGCAAGAAAAATAGGCCACAGCACCATGGTTAAGATTTTACTTAAAATAGTGGTCAGCCAGGTGCTTGGCGTAGCAGTCTCGGCAAAAGCCACCATTGGCAATGCCGCAAGCGAGCCAAAGACGGATAAGAATGCGTATTTCTTGATCATGGTGATTTCCTTAGAGCAGGAGCAAATTGGCAACAAACAACGGCAACGAAAAGGCCAGTATCATGACCACCATCCCGACCACTCCCCAGATGACAAAGTTCCGGGCATCGGCCACTTTACTTGGATCCCCCTGGGCGTTGAAGAAGGCGATGCCGGCCAGAATGAACATGATGATGGTAAAGGCAATGACAATCGGCCAGAAGATATAGGCAAACAAGATGTTGATAATGCCTTGCACGGTGAAAACCCGGCTGGCCGGTTCGGGAATGGTTGCCAGGGCGAAGGCGGCCAGGGGCAGGGCGAACAATGCTGCCGCTGAAATTAACCCGGTTATTTTTTTGTTCATGGAATAACGATATTTTTTGCTAGCGACCTTTCCGTTTGTACGCGAACGTTAAATACCGCTATCGAGCGTATTGCGTACGATGAATGGGATGGAGAAAGCAAGCAATGCAACCACCATTCCAACCACTCCCCAGATGACAAAGTTGCGCGCCCCTGCCACCTTGTCCGGGTCACCCTGGGCATTGAAAAACTGGAAGGCAGCCAGGATAAACATGATGATGGCGAAAGCAACTATAATCGGCCACAAAATCTTGAATATTATGTCAACTAACCCTTCGACGCTCAAGTTTACCACGTTCGGGATGTTGCCCGGGGCAAAGGCCATGCTTACCAGCGGAAGCGCCAACATGGCAACCGACACTGCCGTAATTAGTTTTTTGTTCATGTATTTTTTTCTTAGTTGAGGAGATACTATGGTTTCGGGCAAAAAAGCCTTCCGGATACGGCGCCGCCTCGCGCGGCGCCGGCCGGGATTTTTTTAAATACCGCTATCGAGCGTATTGCGTACGATGAATGGGATGGAGAAAGCAAGCAATGCAACTACCATTCCAACCACTCCCCAGATGACAGCGTTTCTGGCTGAAGCGATTTTTTCCGGATCTCCCTGGGCGTTGAAGAACATGAATGCGGCCAAGATAAACATGATAATGGCAAAAGCGACTACAACCGGCCAGATAATGGAGAATACAATGTCAATCAGGTCGTTTACTTTAAGGGTTTCTACGGCATTTGGGATGTTTCCCGGGCTGAAGGCCATGCTTACCAAAGGCAAGGCTAGCATCAAAACTGAAGCGGCGATTATTTTTTTGTTCATAGTTTTTTAGTTAGATTTATATATCTATCGACCTTTCGGGCTAAACCTTGAATACGAAATGCCTTTTGGAAAGCAAGTTTCAGGTCTTTGCCCCAAATTTCAGCTGCAAATCCGCTATAATTCTTCGGCGTAGCCTTTGGCTATGCCTCAGAATTCTATCAGATTTTCGCACGTGAAATTTTGGACAAATCCCAAGAAAGCATTTCGCATTCAAGGTTCTTATTTTACCCATAAGCATATATTCATAAAAATACATGCTTAGAGGCAAAATTATGGGCAAGCCGGGGAAACTGTGGCACAAGTAGTGCCATCACCCCTGTATGTACCGGAGTATCCTGCACAAGAACTGGCTCCGCCGGCATCTATGCAAGTGGCACTGCCACCTGTCAAGCAGCAAGCACCGTCAGGGGACGTTGGCTCTCCAATCACTCCCTGGATAACGGCAACCAGACCAGCGCCGGACAGGGCAATGGCCAGGCCGATGATGCCATAGATGATAGCGTGCTTTCCTTTTTGTACATTTGCCGGGTCGGCGCCGGCGGTGAGAAGTAAAATGCCCGCCCACACAAACATTAGTACCGCCAACGAAGCAATAATTGCCATCAGGAAATTAATGATAGTGGTAATGAGCAGGGGAAAACTGTCAATGCAGGTGGCGTTGGCAGGCAAGGGGTTGGGGCACAGGGGATTGGGTAGGGTGATCGTGGCGGCAGCGGCAACCGTAGCCATTCCCAAGAATGCGGCAGAGGAAAGTAAAAAAATGGCGGCCTTGTTCTTCATTATTTGGTGAACAATAATGCGTAATGGTAATCTCCCACGGCAAATTCCTTTTTTAGCGCCATGTCCAGCTTTTCGGCTATCGTCTTTATCTCTTCCGGTTTTATCATGCCCTCTTTCGGGCTGAACGCGCTTTCCTTCAGCCAATCAATGACGAGCAATTCGCCGCCGGGCTTTAGCACGCGCTTGCCTTCTTCAATGATAGCATGCTTGTTTTCGGCCTGGAACAATACGTTGGGGATAAGTACCACATCCAGGTAATTGTCGCGCAGGGTTGAGCCCTTGGGCGCCTCCAAATCGCATAATACCATGGAAATGTTATTCACTTTTTCCAGCACCGCCCGGCCGCTTAAGGCCGAAAGCTTTTCCTGTTGGATGTCCAATGCGTAAACCCTGCCTTTGTGCAACTTTTTGGCCAGGCTGATGGTAAACACCGCCGAACCGCAGCCGAATTCCGCCCCCAGCATATGTTCCTTCAAATCCAGATGGGCGAGCACATCTTCAACGTTTAAGAAATCAGGCATTGGAGTATTATATCAAAATTTCCGGTCTTCATATACATATGGCTGTGGATAAGTAGGGTTATTCCTTTAAGCACGTTCCCGAAGCAACCTTGTCGCCAGGTTCAAGGCGCATGATGCGCACCCCTTGGGTTGCCCGGCCAAGCAAAGAAATAGACTTGGTGGCGGTTCTGATAACCTGCCCTTTTTGGGAAATGACAATCAAATCTTCATCGCCTTCCAAATCATCCACAATGCATGAAAGCATGATGCCCCCGGTTTTTGGCGTAATGTTGGCCGTTTTAATGCCACTTCCCCCGCGCCCCTGTACTTTATACTGGGAAATTTCGGTGCGCTTGCCGTAGCCATTTTCCATGGCCACCAGCAAATACTCTTTTACCATTTTACCATTTGCCATTTGCCCCGCGCCATTTGCCGCCACCACATCCATGCCAATCACTTCATCGCCCTTTTTTAAGCGGATTCCTTTCACCCCGGCTGCCCCGCGCCCCATGGGCCTGATATCTTTTTCGCCAAACCTGATGGCAATGCCCTGGCGGGTTACCAGCATAATGTCATCGTTCCCGGTGGTTTTGACCACCTTTTTTAAGGCATCGCCCTTTTCCAGCTTGATGGCAATAATGCCGCTTTTGCGCACATTGCCGAATTCATCCAGGGCGGTTTTTTTAATCCTGCCATTTTTGGTAACCATGACCAGGTACTTTGCCGCGGAGGCGGCCTCTTTGGTATTTTGAAGCGGCACCAGCGAAAGCACTTTTTCATCCGTTGAAACTTCCAGGAAGTTCATAACACCCCTGCCGCGTGCCACGCGTGAGCCTTCGGGAATTTCATAGACCTGGGTTTGGAATACCTTGCCGGCATCCGTGAAGAATAATAAATTATCATGCGTTGAGGCGGAAAGGAAGTGCTCCACAATGTCCTCTTGCATGGTTTTCATGCCCATGATCCCCTTGCCTCCCCGTTTTTGGATTTTATACGTATCCGGATTAATCCTCTTTATATACCCTCCCGTCGTCAGCGTAACAATGGTTTCGGCCAACGGCACCAAATCCACCTCATTGATGTCGCCCAATTTCCCCTTAATGACACGGGTGCGGCGTTCATCGCCGAATTTTTCTTTCATTTCCAGCAGCTCTTTTTTCAGCAAACCTTTCAATTTTGCCGGGCTGTTTAAAATGGACAATAATTCTTTGATGCGTTCCAAAATTTCCTTCAACTCCTGCTCAATCTTCAATCGTTCCAAGCCTGCCAGCGTTTGCAGCCTCATTTCCAAAATAGCAATGGCCTGGCGCTCGGAGAGCTTAAACTTTTTTATTAAATTCACCTTGGCATCTTCCCGGTCCTTGGATTTTTTAATGACGGCAATAACCTCGTCAATATTTTTGAGGGCGATCATCAGCCCTTCTAAAATATGGGCGCGCTCTTTGGCCTTGTCCAAATCAAACTTGGTCCGGCGGATTACTACTTCGGTGCGGTGCTTGATAAAGTATTTGAGAACATCCGCCAATGACAAAATTTCCGGCTGGATGCCATCAACCAAGGCCAGCAAATTCAAGTGGAACGTTTTTTGTAAGTTCGTAAACTGGTAGAGGCGGTTTAAAATGCGTTCGGCCTGGTAGCCTTTTTTGACATCAATGATAATGGCCATACCTTCGCGGTCGGACAAATCCTTAATGTCACGGATGCCTTCTATCTTTTTTTCCGAAACCAGTTCCGCCATTTGTTCCACCAGGGAGGATTTTAGTACTTGGTAGGGGATTTGCGAAATGATAATTTGTTCAGAATCGTCTTTTTTAGTGACGATGTCTGCCTTGCCGCGCATGACAATAGACCCCTTACCCTGCGAGTACGCCGCAATCATTTCTTTTTGGTCGTAAATAATGCCGCCGGTGGGGAAATCCGGCCCCTGGATAAACTGGAATAAATCGGGTGTTTGCGCCTTTTCATTATCCAGCAAATGCACGGTGGCATCAATTACTTCGGTTAAGTTATGCGGTGGGATATTGGTTGCCATGCCCACGGCAATTCCCAATGAACCGTTCAGCAGAAGCTGCGGAACGGGCGAAGGCAGGACCGTGGGCTCCCGACGGGTGCCATCATAGTTGTCCATGAAGTTTACTGTGTCTTTTTCAATGTCTTGCAAGAGTGCTTCGCCCAGGCGGGTCAGTTTGGACTCGGTGTAACGGCTGGCGGCCGCGCCGTCCCCATCAATCGAACCGAAATTCCCTTGCGGGTTTACCAGCGGGTAGCGCAAGTTAAAATCCTGCGCCATACGCACCAGCGTATCATAAATGGCCATGTCCCCGTGCGGGTGGTACTTGGCCATCACCTCTCCCACCACCGCCGCGCTCTTGCGGAACTTGGCAGAAGCGCTAAGCCCCAACTCATTCATGGCATACAAGATTTTGCGGTGCACCGGCTTTAAGCCGTCGCGTACATCAGGCAGGGCGCGCGCCACAATCACGCTCATGGCGTAATCAATGTAAGACTCTTTCAGTTCTGTTACGATTTCGCGCTGCTGAACATTCCCTATGGCGTTTTTACCAACATCATCAGATGTTGCTTTCGGTTTTTTTGGTTCCCCTTTTTCGGCCATAGTGTTATAAGTTTGGAGTTTGGAATTTTAATGTTGAAAGCATGTGCTTGGCTTCCTCTGACGTGTTGGCCTGCAATTCCGGAAATTCATATGCAAATCCATTCGCCAGCATAACCACCATATTGGCAGCATCGGAGCCCGGCCGCGTTTCAACAAAAGCCGCTTTATTCTCCCCCACGTCAATGATGGTAACCGATACAACCAGTTCTTTTTGGTACAGGGCATTGGCAAATGCCTCCAGATCCGTTTCTTCAGTTTTCCGGATATTCATGCCAAGCGCCGCCGAATCATCCGGCGCCCAAAACTTAAATTGCGCCACCTCGGTTCCGTTTTGTGAAATGTTCCAAGTTGACCAGTATTGCAGTTGGAAGCCGTAGTCTTTGCGCTCATACGTTTTCCACTCGGGTACCAAGGGTTCTGTTGCTTCATTGGCCGCAATACCCGTTGCATCTTCCTTTTGTCTGGCATCCTCTTGGTCGCCGCCAAATGCCGTTTGGATGGCGGCGGTTGATTTGCTGAACGATTCAAGGCTTTTTTTGGTAGAATGTATGCCAAAGAAAACCATGCCAACCGTGGCAAAGCCCATAACCACGAAAAAAATAATCTTTTTTTTGGTTTCAGGCAGTTCCCGCAATTTGGCAACAATATGCTTGGTATCTTCTATTAAGCTTTTCATCAAATAGTACGCCGTTAATGTTTAAGCACCACCACTTCCGTCACCTTTTCCTTGGGCAGGGTGTTTGCTTTTACCGTCAGTTTGTCTATCGGTTCCACGGAGTTTTTCCCCATGGCTTTCAAAAACTTTTCCACCCCCTCCAGTTCAACCGTTAACTTTGGCAGGGCATAATGCATTGGGATAACTATTTTGGGTTCAATTTGTCCTATCACCTTGGTGGCTTCCACGGAGGAAATAGTATATGTCCCACCCACCGGAACCATCAGCACATCCACATGTCCTATCCTTTCCAGCTGCTCATCGGTTAATTCTTTCTGCCCGAAGTCTCCCAAATGGCACAGCCTTAAATCCTCCACTTCTATGGTATAGATGATATTTTTCCCGCGCTCTTTCCCCCCCGCGTCATCGTGGAAGCTTTCAATGCCCTGCACAAAAATGCCTTTTATCTCAAATTCTCCGGGGGTATCAATAGTAAACGGCTCGCCTTTTATCCCTTTTACATTACTGTGGTCATGGTGCCCATGGCTCATCAGCACAACATCGGCGGCCATGCTTGGCAGCTTCAAGCCTATTTTTTCGTCAAACGGATCAATGACAATGGTAGCTGAAACATCTTTGGCGGGTGCCACCGAAATTTCAAAACAGGATTGTCCGGCCCAGATTATTTTCATCAAA
>Ga0209542_10006006_pt1 | contig 23909 bp, 19 predicted proteins | sample RifCSPhighO2_01_FD_184028 | JGI IMG/M metagenome (GOLD analysis project Ga0209542, IMG submission 184028) | Soil microbial communities from Rifle, Colorado - Rifle CSP2_plank highO2_0.1 (SPAdes) (version 2) | ecosystem: Environmental > Terrestrial > Deep subsurface > Rock core/Sediment ...
TCTTTTTAGGAGTGGTTTTTTTGAGGCAGAGCATTTATTCCCAGTACCTTTGCCAGATATTCTTGTGAAGAGAGAAGTTTAAAAGCCTTGACTGCTAGCGGAGAGAATAATTTATCTTTGAGAAGGATACTATGATCAACACTCCTAAAAAGAGCATCCCAAGCATGAAACTGGGCCATGATGGGATGGAAATCCCGGGCAAAGAAAAGGCTGAAGCCACGAAAGCCGCAGGAAAGCGACCAAACGCATTCAGATATCCTCACCTCTGGCGTCATCATCTTCATCCTCTGCTGATAATCAATAGGCTTGATCTTCCCATAATCACCATACTTCATCCCCACCAGAGCCAGATCTAGGTATCTATAATTTGGAAATATTTCTAGGGAATACAACTTGTGCCGCTGCAGAAAGTGGCGCGTTAGAGTTACCGTGCTCCTCTTCATACTTAAAGCTTCAGCCAATTGTCGATCATTATAATGGGGATAAGCATTGATAGCGCAAAACACTTTCTTTTGAGTAGGGTTCAATTTCATATCTGAATGGTAGGAGACTAAAATATATAAACATGTAGGGCAGAGATTGAATTCCAACAAAACTTATAAACCCAGCCTTTCCCTTCACGCACATGGAAGTATTTACGCAGAAGGAAGTAAAGCTGAGGAAGAAAGAGCTTATTAAAAAGATCCAAGAGGGAGCTATTTTTATTTACCCCACAGATACTATCTATGGCATTGGATGTAATGCCCTTGATGAAAAAGCAGTTGACAAGATCAGGATGATCAAAGGGAGGTTTGCAAAACCTTTCTCGGTCATCGCTCCTTCCCTAGAATGGATAAAAGAAATTTGTGATGAGAAGGCCTATCGAGAAGTTCAACAGCATCTGCCGGGCCCTTATACGTTAGTTGTTCCATTAAAGAAACAGAACGTTGTGGCAGAAAACGTCAACGATGGAAGCAAAACGCTGGGGATAAGGATTCCCCATCATTGGTTTACATCTATCATCCAAGAATCTGGAGTTCCCGTTGTAACAACTTCTGCCAACAAAGCTGGCCAGCCCTTTATGACAGACTTATCAAACTTGGATAAAGATATTGAAAAAGAAGTTGAATTCATCATCTTTGAAGGAGAGAAAGAAGCCCGGCCATCAAAGATAATTAATGTGGTAGAAGGGAAAGTGGTGGAAAGATGACTTCATTGCTTTTTTAGGTATCACCTCTTTGTTTATCACCAGATTTATCTGTCACAAGAGATTTCTTCTTTCGTTCCGTTAACAAGCTGATAGCAATGATAATTCAAAGGATAACCAACACATTGGCTCCAGCTGGCATCAGATACTGAAAAAGAAGACTTTTCCACACCGAGGCAAGTGCAGCTCTGCTGAACACCTAACCAGCTACTGCTTGAAGAGCATTCCGGAAAAGGAATCAGCATCAATCCAGCATAGAGCAAGAATACAAGAAGTGCAGCATAGACTATTGTCTTGGAAAAAGCAGAGAACAACTTGATGAGAAGATAAAAGAATATGATAAAGAAGACCGGCTGCAACAAAGAGATTGAGCCACCTAATGGAAAACCGAAAAGAACTACAGAAATGATAGATAAAAGAACAAACAAGATGATCTTTTTGAAATTCATAGGATAAGAAAGGGAGATGACTTTTTAAGAGTTACGATGATAAGATTAGTTGATAAAAATCTTCATACACTTCTCTTCATACACTCATCTTCTTTCCATCAACATAATATTTAGGGTTTTTAAAAACTTGGTCGCCGTGAAAGATGGTCTTGATGGCGCCGCCAAACCAAGAATTGCTCCCTATAGCTATGTGTCCAGTTCCTAGAACTTTTTCGTCCATGATCATCGACCCTATGACCACAGCACCAGGATTGATACCTACACCTAACTCTCCGATATGCCGAACACGAAGAGGATATTCCGCGCGGTCTTCATACTTTCTAAGTGTAGCTTCCAAAAGCGCAGCATGTTTCCCTTCCATCTTCACCACTTTTCCTTCTTGAATGGTTAAGGTAAGAGGCTCATCAACCAACTGAGCACCCTGATCAACTTTCATGCTGGCATCGATAACCACTTGCCCCTCGACTCCAGCTAGACCTTTCGGAGGAATGTACACTTCTCCACAAGGCATATTCCCGCCACAGCCTTCTTCCCCATATTCTCCCGTATTCGATATGGCCTGCGTCCCTTCTACGTTAAACGTTACATCCGTTCCCGCATCTGTCTTCACTGTTATGGAAGAAGCCTTATCCCATAATCTCTTGATCGCTAATCCTTGTTTTTGTAATCTTCGGTAATTTATGTTCATCGCTTCCAGAAATAAGTCAAAGTAACTATTTTTCACATCCCCTAAGCCAGTGGAAGATAAAAAGCGATGCCCCTGATCCTGACAATAGGTACGAAAACTTTTTTCTTCTCCAAATCTACCTAATTTATTGGATAGAGCAAGGATGATGATGCTTCTTTTCTCCAGCCTCTTGATCGCTTCCGTGATGTGGTCATCAGCTTGCATAAACCCTTTTTTCACACCTTGAAATACCACATTCACGGGCAAGCCCTTGTCTTTAGCTGCAAGAACATATCCAGTAGTCATCATTAACGGCAATTGGCTTACACTTGTTCCGTAATCACTGATGATCAGAACGTCTTCATTCTTTACCTTCAGGCAATTCTTATAGATCTTGCTGAAGTGAGCAGCTTTCTCCTCTATTTCAGAAACAACCTCTTTTGACAGCCCGTACATAGGGTAAGCAGAAGGGAGAAGGTATTAAAAGATTTTGCAAGTGGAGTACGTATTTAGTTCGGTTGAAAATTATGGCAAGGTCAAGAGGTAAAATCCATTAATAGCTTCGTGAGATAAGCCTAGTTGCCTGACTTTTAGCTTAAAATCAACGCTCTATCACTGCTTTACACATAAAGTCAGGCTGGAGTGACGTGCAAGCTAGCGAAGCTACGCTTGCTAGCAGGTCACCACGACCTGCCATAATTTTCTTTTATCGAACTAAATACGTACCAAGTGGAGTAGTAGTAAAAAATTATGGTCTTATTTCCCGGATCTTATCTTGAAGGTCATCTGGAGCTAAACCTTGGTAAGGTATTTGTTCAAACAAACCACCTTTTCCTGGCCGTACTGTTCCAACATGAGCATATCTTCCTTGAAAACCTCTTTCCAAGAGCCAAGTGCCATATCGCATACCTAAGCCTAGCTGTTGGTTCTGGCTTTCGACGACAAGAACAAAAGGAGCATCCTTCAATCTAGCCATCATTTCTTCATCACAAATATTTAACGTTGGCTTATTGATTAATCCAACATCCATCCCCTCTGGAACTAATTTCAGTGCCGCATGCAAAGACCGATGAAGCATATCACCATAAGATACGACATAACCATCCCGCCCTTGTCGGATCACTTCATCTTTTTCCGGAGTAAAGGCATAACCATTCTCCTGGCTAAACATTTCTTTTCCTTCATCGTCAAGAATATGTGGAAGAGACGCCCTTGGAGAGAAAATAAACCTCAAGCCGGAATCCTTAAAAACTCGTTGCACAACCGCCTGCATTTGATGCGAATCAGCGGGAAAATATAAGCGTGTGGTATCAGCTTCTCTAAGACCAGAATCAGCAATAAGGTTATTGATTCCATAATGGGTGGTATTGTCCGCCATCCCGTCCGGACCAGAATGGGAAAAATGCGCTAATACATTAGCATGGCTTAACCTGGCCATGGTTATCTCAGAAACGACCATTTCCAGAAAAGCAGCAAACGTGGCATAGATGCCCTGTCGACCTGATTCCGAGCCAAAGCCAGCAGCAGCAGAAAAGTTATTCCTTTCCATAACCCCGCCTTCTACAAACACATCGGGAAATTGCTTATGAACATAATGCAAACCGCAAGACCCTTCTAGATCATTATCAAAAACCCGAACACTGCTCTTTTGCTCTGCTGGACTCATCCTTGCTAATTCAGCGCAAACAGCCTTGCCAAATTCATCTCTCGGATTACTCACCACAGACTGACCATCACGAAGAAGAGTTCCTAAATAAGCAGTTATAGGAGGCTTGTGTTTCTTGGTCGCTTTCAGCATTTCTACTGCTTGAGTATGTCCTCTCGCTGACAAATATTCTACTGCTGCATCTAAAGAGATTACATCGTGGCCTTTTGGCTGTCCTTCAATCAAGGGAATACCTGGTGCCATTGGCCTTTTGCTAACGAGAGCAGCCGGACCTAAAGTAGTGAGAGCCCTCTGGATCATTAAAAATAAAGAATCTATCTGCTCACCATCACCCTGAAAAACGTTTAGTCCCTGCCCTTCTAAGGTTCTTGCCACACTAAATCCTTTCATGTACATTGCAGGATGCCCACTGATCGTAACGTTGTTATCATCAATCAGCAATTTCACTTCCAAATTATGAGCAACTGCAAATCTCGCAGCTTCCGCATCATTCCCTTCCTGCTGTGCCCCATCACTACCTAACAAAATAACTTTCTGATGAGGATAAGCTAACGCCACCCCATTAACATATCCCCAAAGATGACCTAATCTTCCTGAAGTAAAGCCAATACCTAATCTGCTATCTCGCTCGGGATGACCATATAAGCCACTTTCAAATTCTCGGTAATGGAGAAGGTCGTCTGGAGCTATAGAAGATTCTTGATGTAATGCGGCATAAACATATTGTAAAGCTACGCGATGCCCAGCTTCATCGAATAATACTGGAAAAATGGATTGCTCTCCCCTCATAAATGATTGAACGATTTCCGCTTCAGGCACAACATCATACGCTCCACCAGTATGTCCCCCAATCCCCTTGGCACCAGCTAAAGCAGTCATAAAAACAATGCTATCCCGTACCAAAGCGATATTCCTTTCCAATTGCGTTTTTTCATCTAAAGACAGGGGTTTAGGCACATCGGAAAAAGCAAAGAGAAGGGGATGATAGGATGATAAATCAAGTGGAAATGCTGTTGCCACTTATCTTCCAGCGTAGGAGGTGCATAAAAGCTTTATCAATGTAGAAACTATGGATTATAGTAGGGTAAATAAACACAAGAGTAAATAAACACAAGGGTAAATAAACAAAAAAGTAAATAACGCAAAGTACTTCAAATGAAAAATATACTTACTGCTTCAATATTTTGATCATCTTTGCCACAAAGAAACCTTCCGTATCATTATCCTGCGGCCATATTCTCAACGTATCTTTTATCCGGGGATCATACGTTTCTTTGCCAAATGTTAAGATTGGTGGGGAAGTCTTTAATCCCGGCAGCTTTACTTTAACGATCTCTGCAGAATCAAACTTTTTCAACAAAAAATCAACGACACCTTCATTCTCTTCCGGCTCGACAGAACAGGTTGAATACACTAACTCTCCTCCTGGACGAAGATTATTGAAGGCGTTCTCTAACAATCCCTTCTGCTGCCTGGCTAATTTGGTGATCATGCCGGCATTCCAGATCGTAATGGTCTTCAAGCTCTTTCTTATTGTTCCAGTACCTGAACAAGGCGCATCAACTAAAATCTTATCAAATTGAAATCCAAAAAATCTCTTGCCGTGCATTAATGAAATAAGACAATTGGTCAAGCCGCTTCTCTGGAGATTGATGCCTAACGACTGCAAGCGAAGGCCTTTAAAATCATTGGCTACCAACAACCCTCTGTTCTCCATCATCATCCCCATCTGTGTTGTTTTACTGCCAGGAGCTGCACACATGTCTAAGACAATATCGCCTGGCTTTGGCTGCAGGACAAGTGGAGGGATCATAGAAGCAGCTTCCTGCACATAGATTTTCCCAAGGTGATGCTCTACCAGATTTCCTACATCCCTTCTCTTTTCTTCCCCTACACCTGAATGTTCTATCCAAAATCCTTCCTTGCACCAAGGGATAGGGGTTAATACCCAGCCTTTCTTCTCAATCGACGCTTTGACATCTTTCACCGTACCATGGAAGGTATTGATCCTTATTGACCGCCGTAAGAAAGATAAAGAATATTTCTTGAATTGCTCCCAATCCGTCAACGCAGAATACCGTTCGATGAATGCCAGCTTAAATTCTATCTCTTCCGTGGATGGGATATGACGTGGTTCTGAAGAATGTTCTGATAGATACTCAACGTGATGTTCTGATGGATGCTCAAAGTGAGGTTCCGATAGAGTAGACATTCTTCCCTAAATGAATGGATTATTTATAAGGATTGCTTATGGCTTTGTCTGATGGAGAGTAAATCTAATGGAAAGTGTAACTTAGAATAATACCATCTTACCTATACTTCCTCAACGACTTCCACTCCACAAATCTTTTCAGAAGCCCCGGCATCTTTCCTGTGACAACCTTATTTTTCATCACCAGAACGCCATGCTTCTTTCCCAGACTGATCACCATCGGAGCGGATGCAGAATTGTATTTTACTAATTGCTCTGCTTTCTCCAAGCGAGAAATATTTTCTACAATAACGTCGGCATGCCGTTCCGCATTATGGGCAGTTTTCTCTTCCATGATCGCCGTAACATCACCGGCAGCAAAGACATTCTTAAAATTGCCAACCTGCAAATGCTCATTGACCGATAAAAATTTTCTAGGATCAAGATGAGCAGCGCAATGATCTTGAAAATGGTCACAATGAGGCGTTATGCCGATAGAAAGAAAAGCGACATCTGGAGTGATCTTCGATCCTTTGTCGGTAATATACGTTGATCCTTCACATTTCAACAGTTTTTCATTCAGAATAAACTTCACACCACGCTTCTCCAAAAAATTCTTCACATAACGCTGCGCTTTTTCTGGACTTCTAGACATGATTTTATCCAAAGCCTCTAAAATAATGACCTTCTTGCCGGGATACGCTTCAATAATTTCGCCAGCAAGCTCTACTCCCACTAGTCCAGCGCCGATGATGAGGATAGATGAGGCCTCTTGAACTTGTTTTGCTGCTTTACGCAGCTCTTCACTATGAGAAGCCACAACCATATTGTCCCCTTTGATCGGCAGCCCATATTTTGCTCCGGAAGCGATGATCAGATAATCATAAGGATGTTTGCCAGTAGACGTAAGAATGGAGGAATGATCGATCTTTAATGCTTTTTCAGAAATAACAGTGGTATGAGAAAGATAATTTTGATGAGGAACGCGGATGGTTCTGATACTCTCTGGAGATACTGCTAAACGAAGGATAGATGGAGTGAATTCAAAGTAGTCTTTAGTATCAACCAAAGTAACATTAAAGCCCCGTTCCAGTTTCTTCGCGCAGACAGATCCAGCAAAACCCCCACCGATGATAACTACATTTTTCATGCCACGATGAGAAAAGAGGGGGTATATAATAGTTAGGAAATTGGATATCTTCCTTTTTGATGAATCCAAAAACCATTCTTCTCAGAAAGGTATATAAATCATCTTTTCTTCCTTAATGTCGTAATCATTTGAAGAAGTAAATAAAGAAGAATAAGGGCATTTCAAACAGTAAAGAGGTGGATGATGATCAATGTTGCAATCAATGGCTTTGGCAGAATCGGCCGGATGGTCCTCCGCGCAGGATGGCATGACAAGAATATTAACTTTATCGCTATCAACGATCTCACCAACACGAAAACTCTCGCCCATCTCCTGAAATATGATTCTGTCCATGGAATTTTTCAAGAAGAAGTAAGCTGTACGGATAATGCCCTCATTGTCGGAAAGAAAAAGATCAACGTCTATGCGCAGAAAGATCCTCAGCTTCTTCCCTGGAAACAGCTCAAAGTGGATGTTGTCGTGGAATCTACTGGCTTTTTCCTTACCAAAGAATTGGCAGAAACCCATCTGAAAGCAGGAGCAAAAAAAGTTATTCTTAGCGCTGATGCCAAAGGTGATGGAGTCAAGACATTGATCATGGGGATCAATGAGAGCAGCTATGACGCAAAAAAAGACAATATAATTTCTAATGCGTCCTGTACTTCTAATTGTACCGCTCCATTAGTAAAAGTCCTTCACGACCATCTCAAAATAAAACACGCTTTTTTTACGACAACTCATGCTTATACCGCAACACAAAAGCTTCATGATGCTCCAGATAAGAACCTCAGAAATGCCAGAGCGGCAACGCAAAATATCATCCCTCATAGCAGCGGAGCAGCATCTGCCGTGCCTTTAACTATCCCAGACGTCAAAGGAAAATTAGATGGCATGGCTCTCCGTGTTCCGGTCATCGACGGATCGATTACTGTTCTTAATGCTGTTGTTGAAAAGAAGACAACCGTTCAGGAAGTCAACCAGCTCTTCCAGACAGCAGCAAAAAAGATGAAAAGCATCCTACAGTACAGCACGCTTCCTTTAGTCAGCTCAGACATTATCGGCAACCCCCATTCCTGTATCTTTGACAGCGAATATACAAAGGTAAATGGCAATCTCGTGCAAGTTCTTGGCTGGTATGACAACGAATGGGGATATAGCTGCAGGATGGTCGATATGATCAAGTATGTTGTTTGATGCCATATCCTTTTAAAGGTTTTACAATAGAGAAACATTTAAATATATCCTCTAATTAAATTAATAAATGGAGGCATTATGGGAACAATAACCATCAATGTGAGTGATACTACTGAAACCATTTTTCGCGAAGTGGTCAGAGAAGAAATTGGTTCTGCGAAAGGATCGCTGGGAACTGCCGTTGAAGAGGCACTTACTCTGTGGATAAGTAAAAAGAGAGAAGAAGAAATTGCCACAAGACAGCTGGCGTTGATGAAAAGAGGATTTGCCTTAGGAAAATATACCTTCCAGCGAGAGGAACTCCATGAACGACAGAACTGAGATAGCCCTTATTGATACTAATGTGTTGGTGTATGCCTATGACACCAGCGACAATCAACGGCACGAAAAAGCAAAGAAATTACTGGAAAGATGCTGGAGGAAAGAAGTTTCTTATGCCATCTCTTCACAGAATCTGGGAGAGTTTTTTATCATCATCACAAAAAAAGTTCCCCATCCGCTCTCCGTAGAAGAGGCTGAACAAATAATTACTGACATCTGCTCATTTTCAGGGTGGATAGTCATTCACTATACTCAGAAGACTCTCCAGCAAGCTATCAAGCTTTATAAAATAAGGAAGAAACAGTTTTGGGATACTATGATCATCGCCACCATGATAGAGGCGGGAGTTACCACCATTTTTACCGAGAACGAAAAGGACTTTTCTTCATTCCAACAGATCAAAGCGATAAACCCCTTTCGTTAAATATTTCTTTGAATTTCATTCCCTCGCTTAAAAGATCTACCTTGTTATCAAAAGACCCATTAATCTCCATTACCATAATATCCATCACTAGAATCACTCAAAATACATCTTTCTGATCCCTTTCACTTTATTTACGCGAGCCATCATCTCCTGCACGTTCTTCATTTCTTGTGGCACGAGAAGGAAAGAGCATTCCACATCTTTGCTCAGCATCTTCGCTTTCGCTTCCTTGATCTCAAATCCTACTTTAGCTATAGTATGTAACACATCAGCAAGTAAGCCGCTGCGCTCTTCTGCAATGACATGAAAGAGGATCTTCTGGCTAAACTCATTTTTCCAATTAACTTTTATCCATCTCCCTTCTTCCTTCAAGGCTAAACGGCACTCCTGATGATGAACAGAAATGACTCTTCTCTTGGTAATGATTCCCGTAATAGCATCCCCCGGCAACGGATCGCAGCATCTCGCTAACACACAAAGAGCTTTGGGAAATTCTTTGGATTCCACTAAAACTCCCTGCTCGTCGGTAACCAACGGTTTTGGCGTACGGTAAAAGAAGGCAGGAAGCTTTTCATGCTCCGTAAGATATTTTCGTATCTTCTGCCGTGTCTTAGCAGATTTCACCATCTTCAGCCAGTTCATTCTCGGCCTTTGAGACTTGCTCGTAACAATCTCCACAACATCACCTTGCTGAAGCCGATGCTTGAGAGGCACAAACTTCCCATTGACTCTTGCGCCGATAGCATGATTTCCTACCTCTTCATGGATGAGATAAGCAAAATCCAAAATTGCTGCGCCTTCCGGCAGCTCTTTGATCTCCCCTTTGGGAGTATAGCAGCCGATCCTATCACCAAAGACATCCACTTTTGCGGATTCTAAAAATTCTTTGGCATTGTCTTTCTGCAAATCAAGAACTCCTTTCAGCCAAGACATCTTCTTCTCAAATTCTTGGTCAGATTCAATACCTTTATACTTCCAATGGGCAGCAACTCCTTCTTCAGCAAACTCATCCATCTCCTTTGTCCGAATCTGCACTTCAACAATTTTCTTATTGGGCAAAATAATAGCCGTATGGATGGATCGATAGAAATTCGGCTTCGGCTTAGCGATATAATCTTTTAACGTCCCTTCTACAGGAATAAACAGCTCATGCAATTTTCCCAACACGGAATAACAGTCCTTGATCTCCGGAACGATGATTCTTGCTCCAAATAGATCGAGCTGCTCATCGAGAGGAACACCGCGCTTGGTCATCTTCCTATAAATACTATAAACATGCTTCGAACGCCCTTTGATCTTGATAACAGGCAGATCTTTTACTGCTTCTGATATTCTGGCAACAGCTTCCTGGCTGTTCTTCTCCCGCTCTTCCTGTGATTCCTTAAAATAATTCACGATCTCTTGATATTTCTTCGGATTGACGACAGCAAAAGCTAAATTTTCCAGTTCCGTCCTCATATTCTCTATACCTAAACGATAAGCTAATGGGGCATAGAACTCCAGCACTTCTTCAGCAACAGTTATCTGCCTTTCCTTTGGCAAAAAACGAAGCTGGCGCAGATTGTCCAACTTGTTAGCTAGTTTGATGACGATGATACGAATATCCTTGCATGTCGCCAAAATGACTTTCCTTAACGCTTCCGCTTCCAGCTTATTGCTTCTCGTCTTGATAATCTTAATTTCCGCAACACCTTTAGAAAGCTGCAGCACATCCTGGCCAAACATCTCAGCAATCTGCTTCTCGGTGCCAGAACTCATCGTCTCGTTGACGATGGCAGAAAGAATAGTATTTTGGTTGGCCTTGCTCTGGAGAAGGATTTCTGCTACTCTTACTACATGATCATAATAGCTGTCGCCAGCCAGCCTCTTCTTCGCTGACAGGTGCTCTTTAGCTAGATCTAACGCCTTCTTGACCTTCATCAGATCTAGCCTAGAAAAACCATTCTCTCTACATAAATCCAATAGGATATCCTCATTCGACTTCCCCTCGCCCATAACGCCTTGGGAGGATAGTTGTTATAAAAAGGTTTGCTATATATTTACCATGTTTTACGACAGAAAAATCGTATATGTTTAGCTTTAAGAGGCTTCATCTTCTTCATCGCCAAGAGGTGAGTTCAGCTAATAGCTTCGTCAGAAAAGAAAACGAGGCTATTTTTATCCACTGAATCAATTGGTTATGCTAATCTTCATAAGTTACAAAATCGCCTGAACTCACGGCGAAGAAGATGAAGCGAAATTTAAACCAGCTAAACATATACAAAAAAGCTACTACTCTTCATCCATCAGCTCTGCTATCCTCAATAAACGGTTATATTTCGCTGTCCTCTCACCCCGACATGGAGCACCAGCTTTCATCTGTCCGGAACCTATTCCCACTGCCAGATCAGAAATAAATGTATCTTCCGTCTCCCCGCTTCGATGTGAAACCATGACCTTCCAATTATGTTGATACGCCAAACGCACGGCATCTAAAGCTTCAGTCAGCGTACCGATCTGATTCACTTTTAACAATAAACAATCACAGCTCTTTTCCTGAACAGCACGCTGAATCCTTTGAATGTTGGTAACCGTAAGGTCATCCCCCACGATCTGAACTTTTTTCTTCATTCCATATACAGCCTTTTTCAACACCGCAAAACCTGAAAAATCTTCTTGCTCAAACGGATCTTCTAAGGAGATTATAGGATATTTTTTTAGCAGTTTCAGATAATAGTCTAGCAATGCTTCTTTTGTCAATCTTTTTCCATCCACTACATACTTCCCCTTCTGGTAAAATTCCGATGAAGCACAGTCTATAGCTATACCTACTTTGCCAGTATACCCCGCATCCTTGATCGCTGTCATCAGCATATCTAATGCTTCTGGAGCAGAATGAAGCTGTTCTGGAGCAAAGCCCCCTTCATCCCCAACATTTGTCGTCCCTTTACCATACTTCTTATGCAAATCTCTCTTTAATATATGATAAATCTCACTTCCCGCCTGAATATTTTTTTGGAGAGTATCAAATTGTGGAACGATCATGAATTCCTGAAAACTCAAGCTATTATCGGCATGCTTCCCCCCATTGATGACATTGAAAAAAAGCTTTGGCATCTTTAAAGGTATATCGACAACCAATAAGGAATTGATATACTCATACAGATATTGATTATTCAATTCTGCACTTAACCGAGCGCAGGCTAAAGAAACTCCCAAAATGGCATTAGCCCCTAATTTCGTCTTGTTCTTCGTTCCATCCATCTCTAGCATGAGACTATCGATCTTCTTCTGGTTAGAACAATCTTTACCTAATAATAAGGGCTTGATCTTTTTCTCAACGTTCTTTATGGCTTTCTGCACACCCATCCCCAAATACCGTTTGCCGTTATCGCGTAATTCCAGCGCTTCATGGATGCCGGTGGAAGCTCCGCTAGGTACAGCAGCCGTTCCGATAAATTCTCCGGCAAAGACAGATACTTCTATCGTAGGATTTCCTCTGCTGTCTAATATTTCCCTTGCCTTGATGTTGGTTATGGATGTCATGATATCTTTTGAAAAATACCCCTTCATTTAAGCATATGCCGTTGACGTAAACTCCTTCCGGTATTTATTGACGCTCTCGGCATAAGCAGCGTTTGCTTCTTCAGCTGCTTTCCTCTCTTCATCAGTTTTACCAGTAGCCCCATGATAACGCTTGAAAGCATTTGTCCATTTAGTATTATCATCTCCAGTCTGTGCATTAAACAATTTCTTCAAATATTTCGCCCCTAAATCAATGCTAATGTCAGGATTAAACCGTTCATCGTTCGTATAATCGCATTGCGATCTGTCACACCAATTACACGGGGAAACCCATGTTTTACGACAGTCTGACCACCGACCATCCATTATTTTCTTGTACTCCGTTGCGATATCACCGCTATCTCGTACATCATCACTATCAATATTTATTCCAATAAAAGCAACATCTCCCCCTTGCTCAATAAAGGTCATGGGAACAAACTGCATCAACCCTGCTGCTGCGCCGGGAGAAACCTCTTTGGGCTTACCGTTTGATTCCTGTTTGATAATGGCTACTAAAACGTCTTTTGGCACACCATGTTCATCAGAAGCTTCATCGATCTGTTTTTGATATCTAGAGTAAATATCCGAGAGCTTGCTTCCGCTTGGTGAAGCTCCGGCAATAGGTATTACTGTAGGAGGATTACAGTGGATGAAGCCGAAATATTGCTCATAACTATCGCTTGATCCGGAAGCTGTTTTTATTTTTTCTGTAGTAACTTGTCTCTTACTTACAGACTGGGCCACATTTCCACCGATAACATCATATGTTTTAGGTACAACATCGTTTACGTTAACCACAACATCACAATGAGTTGGCCAACCATCAGAGCCAACCTCCTTCTTAAAATCAAAGCCTTTGCGTATCTCTCTGCCTTGTTCCCTCACATAACATAACAGATCTCCTGCTGCTAGCTTATCTAAATTTTCTGCATCTTCAGTCCAAGAAAGGGAACAGGAAGTATGATCATCAGCAATAGTTTTGATATAATTAATATGCGCAGATTTTGAAGGAAAGTTCTCAATTCCAGCACTTTTCATCACATACGAGATAAAGGCTGCTGACCAGGCCTGACCATTATATGTTTCAGAACTGACGACCGGCCAATAATCTTTTTTGATGATCTCTACTCCTGCAGAAGATCCTTCCTGCAATTTTCCCTGATCCCAACGTATCCATTCTCTTAAGGCAACGTCAGCAATAGGTTGAGCAGAACGATCTTGCAGATCAAAAATATCCAGCAGATCAGCAATAGTTTTTCCTGCAGGAAGATATTCTTTAACAGATTCCAAAGCCTCCTTAAACATCTGTCTTCCACCCTTAGCAGCTTCTTTAAGCTGATCCTTGATAACATCAGGAACTCCCGCTAAATTATCAATCGCCACTCCAATCGCCTCATCACTCGCACTCCCTTTCACTGGTGTTGCACTTCTTGGAACAGGTTTCTGATGCAAAATATCGCAATCCTCCCAATTATTTCTTCCCGGATCATAACACCCCGCAGGAACTGCTGTTCGAGTAGTCAATTTTCCCCGAATAGCCTTCCAGACGGAATCAATGTCTTCTCCACCGGTAAAACGTGCTGGCTGTGAAGGATCAGTTGTAGCACTAGCACTTGATCCAGCATCCAATGCTAAAACTAAGGAAGCAAAATAAATGATCACTACAATTCCCACCACCCAAATCCTACCTTTCAATTTCAAACTCCTCCGTCAAGGTAACTCTTTTATTTAATAAAGGATTCTCTACGATCAATTCAAAAGTATACACTCCTAAAGCATCTCCTTCTTCTGAAACCAAATGGTCTTTGAAATAGATCTGCTCCATACGTTCATTACTGGCAACATCAAAATGATATGTATTTTTCTCATTAACATCTAAAATAACTTTACCATCTGGCCCTCTAACCCGATAATTCTCCAATAGCATAACATTCCCTTCATATGTGCTGCTCTCCACTAAAAACCTGAAATGAATCTCTTCGCCGAGCTTAAACACCACTTTTGGATCACCACAATGAAACAAATCATCCACATCTGCACAAAACATAAACTCCTTCACCACTAAACTCCCTTCTCTTCCTAAAGGAATAAATTCTGCATTTAAGATAGGCTCAGAACTAGAATCAGCTTTCACCGTCAAGATGCCTGCATTCACTAATAATAAAATAACACCTGACGTTATCACTACCAACACCATCATCACCAATATTTCCATGGCGGAACTGCCTTTATTCAGCAATGTCCGCCTCCATACGCCTGATCGATCTGGCACATATACACATCAATCTTCTTGAATTCGTCTCTCCCCTCAGCATCGGCAGTAAATTCTCTCGTAAAGTAAGCATTTAAGCTGCTTTTTATCCTATCCTCAGCAGCACCTTGCATGATTAAACTAGCAACATGATAATAAAACGCCTTTGCCACTTCATACGAACTCTCTTGATTTGCAATAATTAATTCCGCCATGGAAATCACCGCAGGATACTTCCCTTGTAAAAACTGGGCATGGATGCTTCTTGCTTCTGCTAGTTCTGTAGCTACATCCTGCACGACAATCGATTGAGTGTGCGTCGGCAAGCCTAAGGCTCCTTTCGGAAACAAGACAGTAGCTGAACCAGTCCCACAACTTCCTGTTTCCGGCAATTTGAATAATTTAGTGGTGATGCTCAAGGTATTCAAGCCGGTAGAAGTGGTATACGACGGCTGCTTGACGGTATAAACACATTGCGCAGGAGTATCTTTTGTAGGCTGAGCATCCCCTAAGACGTTGCTGAACTTGAACCCATAAGCCTGGAATTCGATGGCATTGATCTGTCCTCTTTCTAATTCTGTATTCCCATTGATCATGACGACCGGATCAGATCCGTCAATGGTATAACTCATCGTTGCAGCGCCAGAATTAGCAATAGAATATTGCTCCGGCACAATCACTTTAATCCCCGTATCCCCCTGCTTGAACCTGAACACTAAAGCTTTTCCGACAGAACCGGAATCGATCGATGAAGGTGTCTGTGTTGGTACAGGTGATTTGCATCCCTTAGCCATGTTTGAAGTATCCAGCTGTAAGGTAGGTAACCCTCCTCCACTAGTCATAGAATCGCTGACTGATCCTAAATCAATCGTCGGTGAGAACGGCCCGGAAAGTCCTGGAGAAATTTCTATATGTTGTGGAGATGTTAAACCGCGGCTTTCCGTAATCTCTAAACAAGCTCCTTCTCCACCTAACTGCATAAAGGGCTTGACAACTATTTGATCGCTTTTCCCTTGTTCGTTCTGCCGTAAGAATAAATTATTTGTCTCACAAGGCACAAACTCATCCGCATCTGCATCCTTGCAGCGCAGGTAAGGATATTCAAAGTACGTCGTGCTGCCACCAAAGAACTGCTTGATTTCCGGACAGATGAATTTTCCAGACGTTCCATCAACAAAACAGTTCAAGCCAGCAGGTGATTGGATAGGTGTGATCGGGAAATAAAATATCCCCCCATTACCGTTCTTATAGCCGTCATCGAAACAAGAATCAGCGCTTTCTCCTTGGTCAAGATATACTTCTACTACAACGTGATCATACCGGAAATTGCTGCTCACTTTCTGCGGTGAAGGGATTGGCAGATCAAACATCTGATTTCTATCTAAACCGGTAAACGCTGTGCCATCTTGAATCAAAAAGGTTTTCTCTCCTTTGAATGGGCTCTCTAAATTTGATGTCTGCAAGCAATCACAGCCTTCTGGAGGGCATTGCACGTTCGGATGCACCGTATCAGCAGGCTCGATACATTTTAAATACATCTTATACCCTCTGATGTTACAGCCCGGCAAGATTGTTCCTGCCAAATTATAATTGAACGTAGCTGTTCCTTTCGCTGGATTAAAGTTACTTAATTCTCTGGAAGCGATCGGGAACAAAACACTGGTCTTGGACGAGAAACTATAGGCAGAATCCATGATGAAATCCATGCCCATCGGGAAATCGTAGCCAAAGGCAGCTAAACATAACGATTCCGCAAATCCTTGTGTTCCCGTAGCAAAGAAATTTTTGAGATTAGAGTTAGCATAATCGCTCGTTATTTTCTGCTGGGAAGAAGATATCGCTCGGGGGATAGCCCCAAAGCCCGAATCTAAGGCTGCACTTAAGCCCCCGTCAGTAGGATCGATATCCAGATCAAAGTCACCCAAGCTTATTGGCGAGCAGCTGTTGGTAAACGAGCTTAAAAATTTGTAGAACAGGCTGCAGACATATTGGGTGAAAATCGTCTTACACATCCCTGCATCATGCAATCCTGTATATTTCGCTTCCACGATGCATTTTTGCATCCCAATTAAAATGCTCTGTAATATTTCTAATCTGGCATTTATTCCCGTCAAACATACGGACTGGAATGCCCCCCACGTCTGAGTGTGAGGATCAATAGCTGCTGTTGTCTTTTCATTTACTGTTTCTTTATTTACTGTTCCTGGCTCATATGTCCTGAAATTGTCAAAGCCAAAATCTAAGCCGAATGCGCCGGAGAAATCTCTTCCAGAATAGTATCGTAGTTTAGAATAATACGTGCCAAATTGCTGGAAACTTTCCCGATAGATGGCATCTTCCCGATACGACCATGGCTCAGCCACACCATTCACTTCCTTGACTGCTTCTCTCTTCCCCGTAATTTTTTTCTTCGTAGGATCTTCATCTACTTTACAAACACATTGATACCTCTGTCCGGTACGATCATTAACAAAACAATCTCTGGAATATCCTGCCCGTACTTTTCCTTTTTCGATCTTTGCCCCATTCTGCCCTAGAACTTCCACTTCCCCGTCGGCAGTAGAATCGTCACCGATCATCTCGTAACAGAAGTTGCCGGATTCTGAGGAGATGGGAGTTGCACTTAAAAGACCTAACCCGTGTTCTTTAGCATTAATCATCTTCGTAGAGCTATCATATGTTCCCTTAATCTCATTACCATCCAACGTAGCAATATATTCATTAGTACGCTTTACTCTTATCCATTCAACACTTTCCTCTCCAACTTTCCCAGATAATTTAAGAGGACTTCCTATTACTGGCGCAGACCCACTACTTGCCGCTCCCGTCTTTGCATCCAACTGATAGCCATCATCTACTGGCTCATAATCTCCTACTCGCTCACAAAGATCAGAACAGGAAACATCCGGAGCAACCATCATCCTATCTGAGCCTGGAGGACGATATGCCAATAAATCTCCTGGAGTGATTTGCCCAAACTTGATCATATGGCCTACCGGACTCAGCGTCCAGATATTTCGCTTGATGAGATCAGACCCCTCCTTGTTCTTCTCCGCAGAAACATAATAGATAACTCCTTGAGCATTCCTATAACATTCAGCAGCCTCGTCTTTTTTTAATACATATTCCTTGCTTGCCGTAGGATTCTTCTCTACTTGATTCCGACAATCTTCCACCACTTCCAAATATGCGCCAGAAGCCGTGGCAGAACATTGCAATTGCTCTTGGATGACATTATTGATCTCCGTCTCATCTGCTTCTGACGTCCAGCCAGCCGGAACAGAACGGCAAAAGAATCGGTCACACGTAAACCGATAGAACTGGTCAAAGAACTCTTCTACTTCCCAAGCGCTCGCCGTCTTCGGACAAACATCTTCTAACTTTTTGTTATCCAAATCTTCTGGAATCGCGTAGCGCCTAACGAGATCCGTCCTACCCGACTCTTTCAGTTTCTTCCACCCTTCGATCGTATCCTCCAGATAATACTCATACTGCCCTTTAATATCCGGACAGCTCTTTTTACCTTCTTCCTTTGCCAACCTCGTCAGCCAGGGCTCATAATGAGAGATGAACTGCCGATACACTTGAACAATTAAATTGGTAAAGAAAGACCCGACACAACTGAAACCTGCTACCATCATCGCCGTTTTCAAATAGGGCTTGACACTCTCAATGGCAGTGATCGTCTCATTTAACGCAGGAAGAGCTGTATCCACTAACACATCAGGGATCATGTCGGAACTCTCAATAGGAACATCAACAAAATAACTTAAATCATAACAGAACACTTCCGTCTTCGATTGGCTCCATGTCCCTTCAGCTTGCTGCGCGCCAAAATCATTCCTTTCCTTATAACTGATGACCATCTTGATCGGCAATTTCAATTTGCTTTTCTGAAATTTCTTCCAGGGATCATTTTCCTCATCACGATCGACAAACTCATCTGCCCTCTGCAAGTCTGCTGTCACATAAAATCCTGTCTTGTCATAATTGGGAACAACTTTTAATGAAGAAGGCAGCAGTTTACAGCCTAACGCATAATCATCAGAATCTGACATACTTTGCGTACAAGCTCTCTGAAAACGAGGTGTGCCAATAACTTCATATGCCTTAATCTCCTGGCCAGTCTTAGGATCGATAGTCCCGACAGCACCACCACGATAGGTGATATTAAACACTGCCTGAATACTTTCCCGACCTTCTTCCATCAATCCAGGATCTAACCTGAATGGCGCCTGAAACTGTGTCAAGGGCATGATATCAAAGGCATTGCCCGTGAAACAAGTATTCACGTTCACACTCTTCGCTGGAGCGAAATCGGTCCTCCCTTGGCTGTCTTCCGCGATGATATAGATCTTATAACTCTTCCTCTGTTCATTTCCCAACTGAGATAAGGGAGATATTAAAATCTCTTCTAAGCCAGCAGGCACCTGACGAGGCGCTAATTGTTTCCATGACGTAAAGGGAGCAGGGGGAAACGAAACATCTTCAAAGACAAACTTTCCTTCATCATCAGCTTCCACTTGATCTAAAGCGCGAGTGAAATCTGCCGTCCCTCGCGTAGTTGTCTCGCTAAAGATATACAAAAATACTTTCGCTTTAGGTTTTGTCGTTCCCGTAATGTCCGTTGAAGCCCGACCTTCATAATATTCCGTCCCTTCCACAATCTCAAATTCTACTCTTGGCGGCTGAGAATCGACGGTAACTTGCACGATCTCCCGGCTTTCCCATCCTGCTCTATCTCGAGCAACTGCCTCAATCTTATTACTGCCTTCATCCAGCTGGATCTCTCGGGCAAAAGCAGTTACCCCTTCTTCCTTATACACCGAACGATTATTGACAAAGATTTCTATGGAACTGTTCTCCGTAATTGTCCCATTGATGCGAAGCGTATTCCCTATGATCGTAGTAGGAACATCCTGCAGCTCTAATCTCGGTCCGGAAGCATCAGCAAATATTCGCCCGGTAAACTCTCCTCTATTACCTGCTCGATCAGATGCTTCAACAAGGATAGTATTGTACTGATTCTCTTGCAAAGAAACATCAGCAAAGGTAAAAGGCACACTGCTTCCAGCTCCGGCACTACTCCCACTGGCAGCGCTACTACTGATAACAGCACCATCATCAACACTCACGCTTCCTGCAACGAGCGTTCCTTGCTCTTGCCCATTGACTGATAACTTCACATTTGCCCCGACTTCCGTCGTTCCAGAAATATCTATACGAGCTCCCTGAACAAATTCTGCCAACGGAACGCTCAACACAGGAGCAGTAACATCCGGCTCTGGCGTAGTAAACAAATAATAATCACCATCATTATCATCCACTAAATTATTACTCTTGACACTAAACAAATACTCTTTTTCCGGCTGCAGATTGGAAACAGATAATTCATGGGATTGTACCAGACTAGCATCGCCTAATGGCCGAAGATTCTCAATATTTTCACCATAGTAGACAAAACTGTCCGCAGGCTCATCTGTATCCCAACGGATAAGTGTAGAAGTATCCGTCACGTCTTCCGCTCGGACATTCGATATCTGCAAGGCTGAAACTATTGGACCATTGATAAGCAGGGCTATAACTGCAAAGACAAAGAAAAGCTGCATCTTCTTTTCTCCAACTCCCACCATTCCCGATCGTCTCATCATTTTTTGCCAATCATTTTTTTAGCTAGCTATCTTATTTACCCCTTCACCGTATCTCCGGCAATGGCACAGATTTGCTATAATTTTCTAATGCTGCAAAGACAGCAAACTCCTCCTCATCCGTTCCGCTCGTCTCTAAGGTATGGAACGTCATTGTTGTGCCGCTTTGCAAATCATCCCAAGGTATCGTCCAATTGCCTTTATACCCCCCAACTAACCCGTCATCATCAAATATATTCACTTCCACTTCATAATTAAAATTCGCCTTTCCTAACAATGAAATGTTCGTATTCTTCACACCCTCTTCATCAATAACTTTCCCGATGACTTGCTCCACCTTATGGAATTCCTCACCGTTCAAGACAACGTTCATCCTGATCAAAGCAGTCTCATCATTGGCTAAATCCTTCGCTGCTCCAATAGATTGTCCATCCCCGTTAAATTTATGTTTCACTACCTTTACCCCCGATAACGGAAACTGATGCAAGGGCACGAGATTTAATTCCGCTTGATCTCCCGATTTTGGAATGATCCTCAACCAATCTTCCTTGTATCCCTCTTTCGTTCCCCGTAATATTCCTCCTACGCAATACGGGAAATTTGCTGTCAATCCTGCCTGATAACCCCATTGCTGGAAATTAAAGTCCGTCGCTCCCATCGGACAGGAATATTTGACGCAAGTAAAGCTCACATTCACTCCTTCCAACGGCTGCTGGTCAAAGAAGACTTGATCATCAACAACATTCTCCCATGCCAACACGGACATCAAAACATCTGCCCCCTGGCAATATTCTTCATTGTAATTCCCCAGAATAGTTGAAGAAGGAATAACTTTCAGCTCGGCAGCCCGATTGGGCATATTTCTGATCAGATGGACGCTAAACGCCGTTTGGAATGTATACCCTGAAGTAACATCTTTCACTCGAACTACCACAGGATACACCACATCATACGTAAATTTCCAGGACTGGAAACAGATATGTTTCAATACATCAATTCCTCCTAAACCACCACTGACCATCTTTCCACCCTGAGTTGGCGTAACTTGAAAGGTGAAGGGATAGGTATTATCGTAATTGAAGACAACTTCCACGAGCGGTTGAGTAAATTCTCCGCCGATATTCCAAACATAATGGTTCTGATAGTACGGGAATTGGTCTGGATATTCAATGATGTCTGTCCCTTTCACCTGTAACCGTTTGACATTTATCCTTAAAAGATCCTGTAAAGCTTGCCTTGCTTTCTGAACATCCCACGTCTTGGTTGCACAACTAACATCCAATCCAGAAACAGGCAGATCAGGATGGTCTAAAGAAATAAGATCTTGAGTGATGTCTTCCAGCTTCATGTCCGATAATTCACTTTCCACAATTTCACGAGCAGATTCATAGACACGCTTGAATTTGATGGGAGACTGGTCAACATGATCGATAACTTCGGTAATCGTCTCTCCGGCTTTATCCTGGACTTCGATGTTCCAATGAACATTGTAGATCACTCCACTATCCACAAATTCCACGTTGCTTTCTATGCCGCTCTTTTCGATAAGCTCATACGTCTCTTGAAAGGGCTGCAAAGCTAAGACACAATCTCGCAAATTTGCTTCCATATAGCGATCAACATCTTCCTTTATCTGAAGCAATGAAGGAATGAACAGCTGATTGCCATAAGCCCAATATGGAACGGTTTGAAATGGTGACACTTTCAAGCGAAGATTGGGATCATCTGCAATCTGGACGGGAACATCAAGATACCCTGCCTGTAATCCTAACCGAAACAAGACATCATCACCTATATCTAGCATACAAGAAGTGATCAAACTTTCCACCTTGCCTTTGGTGGTAGGAATGATTTCTTCCGTGGCAAAGGAAACGAGCTCTTTCCTCAGCGAAATAACTAAGATCATGACCAGCAGAAGAACTAAGCCAATGATGATAAAAAGAGTGACCTGCCCTTGCTTGCCAACAATCCCTGAAAAACGGCAAGACCACGGAGAACTGAAACTATTTCTAGCACGATTCCACCTCTTTTTATACATGGCTTTAAGAAGAGTAAATTGGTTTATAAAGCTTGTGTTGATGTAGCTACGGAAAAAAGGGTTGAAATTTGATATTTATTCGTCAGATTATTCCCTTTACAACAAAGTGTCGTTTACCAAGAGACGTAACACTTAGATTTAGCCCTACTTTTCGGAGCTGCTCTTTGATCTCTTGAGGAGTAAATGCAGCAAGAAGGGAGTTGTAAAAGTCTCGCTTTAAAGTAGGATGTTCATGTGCAGAGATTTGTTCTACTATCTCTTTAGCATTTAAGACAGATTCTGGCCGTTTAAGGTCCATGACACAAATAGCTGTTCCTTTTGATGCGATATCCTTAATGTATCTCCAAAAAATAGTGGGGTCTTTGAAATGGTGTAAGGTGTCCTTTGAAATAATGAGCTTAATGTTTTCTGTGATCTTAAGATCAGGGATAAACCCTTGGATGATTTCAATTCTTGTAGTTAATTCCGCTTGCTCTACTTTTTTTCGGGCTATTTTTACCATAGCTTCTGAGCCATCAATACCTATCAGATGGATAAGGTGATCAGCCTTTGCCAACGAAATGCCGAGATCAGCAGGTCCACAGCCAAGATCAAGTACGATGTGTAAATATCTTGAAAATTCTCGTTGAAGTATCTCTAAAAATAACTGATTTGAATCGGAGAAATCAGCTTCTGCATAGGCCTGCACTTGCTCTTCATTATCCATAATTCCCCGTTCCGTGATTCGTTTCATGGTCTGGAATAATATTCGATTATCTTTTGATAGCATTCTATTGGAGTTTGAACATCTCTAAGGTGTTGGAGGAGGAGTTCAGAGTTGAGTTCTGTAGTAAACCATCCAAAAAATGCCTGTGGTTGAGTATAGTATTCTACATTTCGATGTACTATCCCCCAGCGTAGCAGTTCCATGGCTACCATACTCCCTTCAGTTAGAGGAGGGGAAGGAGGAAGAGGAGTACTGGAATCAAAAGTTTTTGCTAGGCCCACTATCTTCATCTCAATCGGGTCTTATAATATTTTATCCTATTCTGTCCTGGAACAGCGGACATTTCCTCAAAATGGGTTATCCCCATATCTCTCATCCCTCTTACTAATCCGTCCAGTTGCCGGTTATCAACGTAGGGAGGTTTCTGTTCCGGCCACCACGTCGTGGAAAAAAGGTCCATGACATTCCCATCATACCCACGCTCAAGAAAGGC
>Ga0209542_10006008_pt1 | contig 23906 bp, 29 predicted proteins | sample RifCSPhighO2_01_FD_184028 | JGI IMG/M metagenome (GOLD analysis project Ga0209542, IMG submission 184028) | Soil microbial communities from Rifle, Colorado - Rifle CSP2_plank highO2_0.1 (SPAdes) (version 2) | ecosystem: Environmental > Terrestrial > Deep subsurface > Rock core/Sediment ...
TATTTCTCTATGCCAGGCTCTTAAAATAGTTAGATGTAATAATTTATATAGTTTTCGAAACATTAATTCATAGAATTTAGTTATTAGACATCAGAAAAACTAGAAAGAAATCTTTCTAATGAAGCTTCAATATTTTTATCTCCTATTCCCTTTGATCTTAATTCTTGCAGTCTCATTTGTACACTAAACCTGCACCCGATTAAAGAATCGTTAACTAAACGAGACATATAACCTTTTCCACCATCAAGTACCCTCACCCCTTTTATACTTAAATAAGGTACGATATTATCAGTTTCAGCAATTTGTAGATATGAAATTAACCCTGCGTCATAAGACATTATAGAAGGATTTAATACTGCAACATCTAAATCTATCCTAATCAATAAACCAGTTTGAAACCCACTGTCAGTTCTTAAAATTACATATTTTTCTTTAAATCCGTCGTAAGGTGTTTTTGGCATAAGATTACTAAAAACTAAACAAATATAAATCTTACTTTTTATTACCCTACAGAAGTTATAGATTATATTTTATAGTTAAGAAAAGCTTTTATTCTAATTAATGTTTAAATTTAATATATAGAAAGCTTTATATAATAATAAATGCTACTAAATAGTGGTAAAAATGGTAGAAGAAAATATTTATACATTAAGTCCAAGGAATTTAATTGAAACTGCAACCCTATCAGATTTACTCCATAGAAAACAAAATCATGATATTAACGGCACTCGCAATCATTTAGAAAGCGCACTTGAAAATATAAGAGCTAATGTAAGTAATACTAGTTTAGTTGAACAATATGCAGAAAGAGCAATAGTATTGAATAAATATGCAGAACTTGTTGCAGATGGAATAAATAGATTAATTGTAAACTCAACTGTACATGAAAAAATGCCATTACTCAATACTCTAGAGATTTTAGCAAAAAATGCAAATTTGGATCCAGTAATAGACTTGAGATTTGAAGATTCTACAGATAGTATAGAAATAGCAAATGCAGATGAATTAATATTTCTAGAATTAGCTAATTACATAAAAAATGCAGGAGAAAGTTATTATAAAGCAGGAGATAAGAAAGTTGAAGGAAGATTACCTGTTACTCTAAAATCAAAAATTGTAAGTCTTGAAGATCCAAAAAAATTAGGAGAAAATGCAATCTTATATAGAATTGGAACTCCTTTTATAAGAGTCTCAGTTACAGATCAAGGATATGGCATAAGTAAAGAAAATTTACCTCAAATATTCAGAAAAGGTTTTTCAACAAAATCAGATGCAGATGAATCATTCAGAGGAATAGGTTTATCATTAACAGAGCATACACTAATGAATATTCATGGTTATCTTGAAGTTAAAAGTAAAGAAGGAAAAGGGACCACTTTCAGTTTATATTTCCCAGTAGAACATAACGATTATAAAGAAATGCAGAAAAGAATACATAACAAAAAATTGTCCATGCAAAAACCAATTTATGGCAGTTCTGAAAATACGGATTAACCAAAACTTTATAAATAATTCAGATTTTCTAATTTTATGGAAGGATTAATAACAAGCTTCAGAAGAGGCGTAAGAACACAGAAAAAATACCAGATGATAGCAAGAGTAAACGGTATTGAAAATGCAGAAAAAGCTAGATCTTTAATAAATAAAAAAGTAACTTGGAAATCTACAGCAGGAAAGGAAATAAAAGGAGAAATAACAAATCTTCATGGAAATAAAGGAAAAGTAAGAATCCAGTTTGAAACAGGTTTGCCAGGCCAAAGTTTAGGAACAAAAATACAAATTGTTTAGATTATACACTTTCTTAATTAATAATTTTAGTTATATAATTTTTTTGTATACAGAAACTAATCATTTTTTAATAACATAAAAAATTTCATTTACAAATTCCAGTTTATTAAACTTGTATCCTAATCTTTTAAGCATCTGCTCAAACCATCCCCTTCTAGGATAATTCATTCCTCTATTTTTAGTTGTTACACTTGCAAAACTTACAATTAAATAATTAGCTTTTATTTTATTAATTAAATTCTCACTGGTTTTATGGTCTCTTAGATCCAAAGAATCCAATATTTTAAATAAAAAACATACATCAACTTCAGGAAATTCTTTTATTTCAAGAACATCACCTTGTAAGATCTCAAATTTAAATTTATTTTTTTTTAAATATTCCTCAATTAAATTACAATCTTCTTTTGTCAGTTCATTAACATAATAAAAAACATCATTTCCAATTAAACCATAACTTAGAGGATTTAATCCAGCACCAATATCTAATACTGTTTTAGGTTTTCCAGTTATACTAAACAATTTTTCATATAATGCATGATAAAATTCCTTTCTTTCAAATGTAGATTGGTGAATATCATAATTTAAATTTAATTTCACTTTCTTTACTTTCCAGAATTGCCCATATATTTTATTAAGTTCATTTCTTACTTCTTTAACAATTTTCTTTATTTCTCTCTCTTTTAATGTTTCATTTTCACATTTAATTTTTAAAGTATTGCTTCTTTTAAAAAATTCATTTATAAAATGCAGGACAAAACCATTATCCAGTCTATCTAATGGCGGCTTGTCTTTAATTTTTTCTATTAAAATTTGGTGCATCATTTTTAGTTAAAATTGAACGTAGGCATGCCTGAAAGTGGACACAACTACCCTACTAAGTTTAACCCCGGCCATTCCTCAATCCCGCGCCCCTAAAAGCATTGACATAATTGCTTAGTGTTGCTCCATTCCTGGCCTCACACCCTTCGCAATCATGACAACCAATCAGGACAGAATATCCTTGTAGTTGCCAAGACTTAGCAAAATAATCATGCCGCCTTCCAAGCTTCAGCTCTGCTAAAGACCGTTTACAGTTACAGGTGCGGCCTAAACACCCAGCCTAGCCTACAAATAAATAAGGTATTAAAACTTTAAAAGAGTTTTGGAATATTTTTTATAAGCTTTAAAAACATTTAAATAAAATAAAATACTAAATATTCTATGATTAAAAAGATTTTAATTGCTGTTTTGTTAATATTATTATTATTGTTCTTCATAGAGAATCCAGATACATTTAAAAAATTCTTGAATTTCAGTGAAGATAAAATAGAAAAAAGCATAGATACTCTTTCAAATAAATCGATTACAAATCAGACAATTGAAAATAAAACAATAAGTAATTTTACAGTATAGTCAACCAATAAGGTATTTAGTTTTTCAAATTCAGTTTTTACATCTTCTAAAGTTAAATACTACGATATATTTACTTGCCTAAAATTATCTTGATAAAATAAATATTCATAATTTCCTAAAGTTGCCAGATATTCAATTCCAGAACTATCACTTACTATTCCATAAAAAATAGCACTATTTGTTTGGTGAAGTTCGCCTCTTAAACAATCTCCAAATCCATTAGGCAGCGGCTGATTACCCAAAGAAAATAAATTTATAAGCTGTAATTTATCTAAATGCCCAAAATCTATTTTAAAAAACAACTTTTCAATACCGTCAATAAAAATAATTGGCAGTTTATTTATTTTAGGCAGACTTTCCTTTATGCATAAGCTTGCAATTCCAAAATCTCCTTGTTTAAACCAGTTCTCATTTATAATTTTTTGGTATTCTTTTTTATATATCTCTTTTAATATGGGTTTAAAAAAATCCATGGGCTCATTAATATTATCTGCATCATGCCAAGTGCATAGATATTCGTTATTAGTTTTTAATTTTTTATAAACCCCATTCAGAATACTATTACTCATTTCAGGATCACCATAAATAAGAACACTATCTTTAGCACCATCCAAATCCTCGCAGAGATAATCTATATGAAATTTAACTGACTCATCCATAATTTTTAAAAGAGAAAAAAGAATTTAAATCTATATACTTATCTTAAACCTATTTTCTAAATCAATCTTACTTATTTGTGAAGCAAATCCCCTTCCAAAATTATAAGAAACAAGTCCACCAAATAATTCAAAAAATCCAATTTCTCTTCTTACTTCAAATACATCTGCTTCAGTTATATTCAATTCTTTTTTCATTAATTCAACAGCAGTTTCCCTGTTTCCAAATTCATCAATTAATCCAAATTCTTTAGCTTCACTCCCAAGATAAAATTCTCCAGTAGCAATCTCACGAATCTTCGATACGTCGATTTTGCGATTCTGAGCTACTTCTTTTATAAAATATTCATGAATAACATTAATTTTTTTCTGCAATAATTCTCTTTCCTCATTTGTAGTTTCTTTATACGGCGATCCTAAGTCTTTATATTTTCCGCCAATAAATCTTTCATATTCTATTCCATATTTTTCAAACAATTGGTTAAATTGCAAATAACTTCCTAAAACACCAATGCTTCCAGTTATACTCATTGGAGAAGCAATTATTTTGTCAGTCGAACTGGCAACCCAATATCCGCCAGAAGCTCCAACTTCCCTGATTACAGCATAATTTGGTTTATCTAATGATTTAACAGCATCAGCAATTTCTTGTGAAGCAACAACTGTACCTCCAGGACTATCAATTTCAAATATAATTCCTTTAACATAAGGATCATCTTCAACATCTTTTATTTGTTGGACTATAATAGTAGAAGAAGCACCTAAATCCCCCATCAAAAAACTTTCACCATTTCCATTAGTAGATATTACACCACTTATAGATATAATTGCAATTCCATTTCCAATACCAACTTTTTTTCCGTCAAATAACAAAAGTGAAATTAGTCCAGCTAATATAAATAAACCAAATAATACCAGAATAATTAAAATCCATTTATTCATTCTAAACTATTTTATAAATCATTTAGTCTCTTAATATACTTTGCTGATTTTACATTTTTAAAAATTATCTAAATTTGTCATAAATTTTATTAAAGGCATATTAAAAATAATATAAGTTCGATAATATATTTTTAGCTATATTTCTAAATAAAACAAAAACTATTATAAATAAAGAGTACTTGGTAAAAATATGGCTAAAGTTAAATTAATACAGGTTTCAGGAAACTACTACGAAGTAGGGTTACAAATAGGCGCAGCTCTAAAAAATGGGATTAAAAAAGCCGTAAAAATACCACACAAGGAAAATTTGCTTTATAATTTAGATTTAGATACCAAATTCATGAAATGTTTACCATACGCAAATAAATATTCCCCTAATTTAATAAATGAAATGAAGGGCATGGCAGATGGTTCTAATCAGTCATTTGAAGACTTATTTTTATTAAATATGGAAGAATTATGGGATAATCCTCCAGAAAAATGTACATCTATAATACATAAAACAAAAGATGAAGTAAATCTTTACCATAATGAAGATTTTAGAGAAGAATATAAGAATGAAGTAGCAATACTAAAATGTAAATTAAAAAAAGTATCATTTCTAAGTGTAATATTTCCAGGATTGCTTGCAGGTTCCTCAGTTAGTCTAAATTCATATGGTTTAGTACAAAGCATTAATTCATTAAATTATCATAAAGTAAAAATAGGAGTTCCAAAGAATTTTATTGCAAGAGAAATACTAGAATGCAGAAATATTAATGAAGTTTTGAAAGTAATTAAAACCAAGAATAGAGCTTCTGGATATAATCATATAATTATAGATAGAAATAAAGTATATAATATAGAAACAACACCAACTAACTATGAAATTAGAGAAATAAAAAATGAAATTTTTGCTCATACAAACCATTATTTATCAAACAATCTTACAAAATGCGATTTAGCAAGTAAAAATTCATATCAAAGACTTAATCTTATTAAAGAAGCCACTGAAGGAAAAGAAATTAGCAAAGATTTAATATTATCTATTTTAAAATCTCATAAAGAAAATAGCAGGATATGCAAACATAATCCAAAAATTGAAGATATTACATTAACTTCAGTTATAGCAAAGCCAGGTGAACTTAAGTTATATGCAACAAAGGGCAATCCATGCAGAAATAAATATTTTGAATATGCATTAAATGGAAATCCAATTAAAAAAAAATTAATTAAAATTCCAATAATAAACAGACCAAAACAAAAAAATTTAATTCTCGACTGATAGAAAACTTTAAAAGTTAATAACAAACTAAAATATTAGAGGTGGTTAAATGAAATTTATTATTACTGTAATTATTTTTATAATCTCTATAAGTTCTGTTTTTGCTTTTAATACAAATGCACAGGAAGGAAATACTTGTAATTTTCAGTCAGAAGGAGATGAAAAATGCAATCCAGATGCAAATTTATATTGTATTGAAGGAACTTGCAAAAGTTATCCTTCTAACGAATTTATCTATTGTTTGGATTCAGATGGTAATGATATAACAAAAAAATCTTCTGTAAGTTTCAAATATAGAAGATGGGATTCAGGAGCAATAATACAAAATGCAAAAGAAGATGCATGTTATAAACTTGGAACAGATGCTTCTTCAGGATGTTCTGGGACAGATTGTTATGTTGAAGAATTTACATGTAAATTAGATTTCCAAAGCAATCCAACAGATGCTCCTTGGCAAAGCAATCAGGTAAAATGTAATTCATGCTCAAATGGCATTTGCCTCGATAGTTTGACTCCTGTAAAAGAATGCCAGGGTCCAATATCTACTAAATTAAATATTCAGGAAAAAGTAGAAATAACATCTAACAATAGCAATGAAAAAGAAAGATATATTGATACTTGTTATAAAGACGGTTTTGGAGTAGCTTCATGTTCAGGCAATAATTGCGAAATAAAAGAATACTATTGCAGCCAAGGTTCTTATAATCAAGTTCACCAATCTAAAAATACTAAATGTAATTCTTGTTCAAATGGTACATGTGTAGAAGAAAACAATACAAGAATATGTGCAGGACCAGAATCTCCAAATGCAAAAGTTCAGGAAAAAGTTGAAATGAACAATAATGGAGAAAGACAAATATATACTGATAACTGTTACAAGGATGGATTCGAAACAGAATCATGTTCAGGTACAAGATGCGAAATAAAGGAATATTATTGTGATAATGAGAGAAAAAATTATTTAATATCTGCAAAGCCATGCATTTCTTGTTCTTTTGGTAGTTGTACTAATGCTACAAGAACTTGTACTGACAATGATGGCGATGGTTTTAGCATAGATTATGATTGCGGAACAAAAGATTGTGATGATACAAATCCAAATATACGTCCAGATAATTTAGGTCAGATAATTGGTGGTTGTGGTGCAGGCGGATGTGAAAATGTTCATATAAAGGAAATATGCAATGATAATAAAGATAATGATTGCGATGGTAAAATCGATATGAGAGATGAAGAATGCAAAGATAGTGAGAATTGCACAACAACAAATGGCAATATACAATCAGACATTCCAATTACTTTATCTGCAAATCAGGCAAATACAAGATGTGCTAATAATGAATTCAAATGCAATATAGAAACAAAAGAACTTGTAATGTGTGAAAATAATCAGTGGATGCAGAATGATATGTATGAAATTTTTTGTAATATAAATAAAGAATGTAATCCTGGAGAACTTTCTTGCGATACAGAAAATGACCAATATAGGTTATGCAATGGCTTTGGAGTATTGGTTGGTCCATTTAGGGATGATTATACAGAAGTTTGCGAATCAATGGCATGTTCTGAAAATAAATTTCAGTGCAATAATGCAAATAAAAATATTAAGTTTTGCAATGATGGAACTTGGTCTGATTACACTTCAGAAGGCTATGAAGAAAACTGCTTGCTTGAAGAAAAAGAAGATAAAAGAAAGAGTTTCTTGGATAAAATAAAAGACTGGCTCTTCTAATTTTTTGTTTTTTATAGTATAATGCTTTACGTTTTTTTTGGGCTGTAAACTAAACCAATAAATAATTAATAAAATTAGTTTAATTCACTTAATCTTTTCTTTCAGATTATTTAAATGATTAAGAATTTTATAACATAAAGCAGGATCAAGAGTTTCCAGACCAGATGCATGGATCATATCTTCTCGTCTAAAAAGTTCTAAATTATCTTGATAAGTAATCCCAATATTTTCTCTTGCTTGTACAACACCATAACTAAAATTGCCAGAATTTCTCCAATTAGAATATTTTTCCTTTAAGCAAGCATTATCTAATGCAAAAGGCATATCATTCTTTACAACATCAAAGGAAATAATATCAAAATTTGGATCAAGCATTAAATTCCAATGTTCTTCAATATTGCCCCTGATATGTATTCCATAAACTAATTCGTCTACAGAAGAAGGTTTATCTATTCTAGAAAGCAGATCTCTCCAAGAACCAGGAATTTTAGAATTTAACTTTTTATATTTTAATGATTGTGAAACATCCAGAAAAAGATATATTTTTTCTAAATTAAGTCCATTTATTGAATTTTGTACATGCAATCTGACTTTATCTAAGGATTGATTCGCACTAAGTTTATAATTTTCTATTAAAGTAACAGGATCAGGAAAATAAATGGAAAGTGCAGATTTTTTCTTTTCACTCATTTCTTTTTTAAAATTATTTAAGCAAGCCATATTTCCAGGTCTTTCTAATACAATTTCTATAAGATTTTCACCTTTGATTAGAGGAATCGTAGGAATATCATGTAAGATAGAATAAACTAAAGAATCTTGAATATTATCAAAGGGAAGATAGGGCAGTGTTGTAGTGATATTTGTCATTTTGAAGTAAAATTAAGCAATAAAAGTGAAAAGGTATATAAAATTTTCCAATAAATGAAATATATGAAAGAAAGGATACAAGAACTAATAGCAAAAATAAAACCTGGGATTGACTTAGAAAAATTAAAGAAAGACTTAGCAAAAAAATACAAGCTTTCTAAAATGCCTACAAATATAGAAATATTAGAAGAATTAAATGAAAAACAAAAAGAATTTTACAAATCTTATTTAATAACAAAGCCAGTAAGAACTCTTTCAGGTGTAGCACCATTAGCAGTAATGACAAAACCAATCTCTTGCAAACATGGAAAATGCACTTTTTGTCCTGGCGGTCCAAGTTCAATATTTGGTGAAGTTCCTCAAAGCTATACTGGAAATGAGCCATCAACTATGCGGGCTATAAGGTCAAATTACGATTCTTATTTAATAGTTTTCAATAGATTAGAACAATATACATTACTAAATCAAATTCCAGATAAAACAGAAGTTATAATCCAGGGCGGGACTTTCTGTAGCTTTCCAAAAGAATATCAGGAAGAAGTTATTATTTATACATTAAAAGCAATGAATGATTTCTCAGAAATGTTTTTTGAAAATAATAAATTTAATTTCACAAAGTTTAAGGAATTTTACGAATTGCCAGGATCAATAAAAGATAAAGAAAGAACTAAAAGAATACATGAAAAATTATTGAAATTAAAAAAAGAATCTAATTTAGAAAAAGAGCAATTAAGAAATGAAACAGCACGTATACGCTCTACAGCTTTAGTTATAGAAACTAAGCCTGATTGGTGCAAAGAAGATGAAATAAATGAAATTTTAAAACTAGGAACTACAAGAGTTGAATTAGGAATACAAACTTTAAAAGAAAATGTATTAAAAATTACTAATCGTGGACATACTTTAGATGATACAAAAGAAGCAATACAATTATTGAAAGATTCTTTTTTAAAAATTACATTACATATTATGCCTGGTTTACCAAACACAACAAAAGAAGAAGACATAGAAATGTTTAGTGTCCTCTTTACAAATGACGATTATAAACCTGATTCTTTAAAGATTTATCCATGTTTAGTAATGCCAGGAACACCTTTATATTTACAATATCAAAAAGGCGAATTTAAACCATTAAATACAGAAGAAGCAGCAGAAATAATTGCAGAAGGAAAAAGATTTGTTCCTGAATATTGTAGAGTAATGCGTGTAAATAGAGACATTCCAAGTACAGTAATTCATGATGGAGTTATGAATACAAATCTAAGGCAAATAGTAGCTGAAAAAGTTAAAGAAAAAAATATAAAATGTATATGTATAAGGTGCAAAGAATCTATGGGAAGAAAAATTGATTATAATTCTATTGAAATTAAAAAACAATATTATGATTCAAGCAATGGAAAAGAAGTTTTCATTAGTGTTGTTGATGCTAAAAATAATATATTAATTGGTTTCTGCAGATTAAGAAAACCTTACAAGCCATTTAGGCCAGAAATAACTAACAGTTCTGCAGGTGTTCGTGAATTGCATGTTTACGGACAAGCAACACCTATAGGAGAAGCTGGATTAATACAACACAAAGGTTATGGCAAATTATTAATGGAAGAAGCTGAAAAAATTGCAAAAGAAGAATGGCATTGTGATAAATTATTGGTTATATCTGGAATTGGTGTACGTCAATATTATACAAAACTTGGTTATTCTAAAGATGGGTCTTATATGAGTAAGATGTTATAATTATTTTTTTGTTTTATATCCAATAAATAAGCATTCTATCTTCTTATTATTTTATAGATTAAATAAACAAAGGAAAATATTTTCTTCCCTTATCCAAAAATTCTTGTGCCTTTTTTAAATCTTCTCTTCTTAGGATTCTCTTTAATCTTCGGTTGATAGATTTTTACGATGTTATTTTCATGGTCTGGCTCTTCGATATATTTTTGTTAAAAAAATATTTTCTACATCATCAGCCGTTGTTTGAAGAGAATCTTTTTAATGCATTATTATTTAATAAAAATTGAATGAAATCTGTCTTATATTTTTCCATTTAATAATCAAAATTCCAGTAATTAATCTATTTTTATACTTTTAGTTAATTAAAACACTATATTAAAGTAGCTAAGTCAAATTTAAATAATAAGTTAATTTCATGAATATTGTAAAAAATACATCCTGATAATTGGTTAATAAGAGAGGGTATATTTCATATTTAAAATAAAAATAATAATATTAAAAACTTTTATAAATAATTTAAACATCAATAATGTATGGGTTTGACAAAAAGAGAAGAAAAAATTCTAAACTCAATAATAATACCATCAGAAAATGATCCAAATAAGCCGGAATTTCCACCAGATAATCCAAAATTTCCGGCAACTCCAACTTATCAGATAAAAATCCCTGATTTTTCTAATGTATGGTTAAAAGATGAATCAGTTAATCCAACAGGCACTCATAAAGATAGAATGGCGTGGGAAATGGTTGTTACTTACAAACAATTTTTATTAGCAAAAAAAGGAGGAGCAATCAAAAAACTTCCAAAATTATCAATATTAAGTTCTGGTTCAGCAGCATTAGCAATACAAAATCAGTTAAAAAAATATAATCTTCCAGATTTAAATGTATTAATGGATATATCAACAAAAAAAGAAAAAATAGATTATTTAAGAAAAATTGGATGTAAAATATTCTTAATAAAATTAGGAAATAAAATATTAAACTGGGAAGATATTTTAAATTTTACAAAAAATAAAGATGGTTTTGATGTAACTTCAAATGAAGCTTATGATCCTACAGTAAGATTTTATGATTGGATGAGTTATGAAATAATAAATAGTGATGCAGATTATATTTTTGTTCCATTTGGTACAGGCCAATTATATGAAAATATTTTAAATATTATAAAAAAAGAATTAAATTATAAATCAAAAGATCCAAGATTTAAAGGAAATTATGAAATACTTAAAAAAACCTCTGTCTTGGGGGCTACAACAATTAATCCAAAGAGTAAAGCAGAAAAATTATATGCACCGTTCTTGCCATTTGCAAACTACTCAAAACAATGGATTAAATATTATAGATTTACTGGCATTACTGGTAAAATGAGTTCTGTGTACAACCTAAAAGAGGAATTCTTAGAAAAAGCTATGGATATAGCAAGAAAGCAAAGTATAAATTGTGAACCATCCGGTATAAGTGGCTTAGCTTTATTATTACAAATGAAAAATAAGATTCCAAAAAATTCTAAAATTTTAATTGTGAATACAGGAAAAACTATAATGGATATTTAAATGAAAAAAGGAAATATATTTTTTGTAATAGGTCCTACAGCTTCAGGCAAAACTGTAATAATTAATTATATTTTAAAAAATAAAAAAAATATTTTAAGAGCTATTTCATATACAACAAGGGAAAAAAGGCCTAGAGAAATAAATGGCATAGATTATTTCTTTGTTTCTGAAGAAGAATTTAAAAATTTAATAAAACAAAATAAATTTATTGAATATTCAAAAGTCTATGGCAATTATTACGGGACAGGAAAAGATTCATTTTCAAAAATAGAAGAAGGTTATGATGTAATAAAAATAATAGACTATAAAGGAGCTAAAAAGTTCAAGAACTCAGGAATAAAAGCAAAATATTTTTTCTTCGCTCCAGAAGATATAGAAACATTAATTGAAAGATTAAAACAAAGAGGCGACAAAGATATAGAAGAAAGAATTAAAGTTTACAAAGAAGAAATGAAATTTAAAAAAGAATGTGATTATTATATAGACACTTCTGGAAGTTCAGATTCAGATATAGCAAAACGCTCAAATGAATTAATTAAGATAATTGATAATATTGATACAACTTAAAAGTAGTTATATATAGAAAAGCTTAAAAATCCTGCTAATTTATTAAAACTATGAAAATAAGAACAGCATTATTATTAGGACTATTGTCATTAATGCCTATTAAAGCAGCAGCCGAAACAAAAACATCACTAGGTTATAACAGGACAAATTATAAACTAAAAAATGCAGATAATACAAAAACCAATTCTTTTGGTATTAAACTGGAACATTCAGAAAGGGATTTAGCATTAGAGGCATATGCAGACTTATCTAAATTAAATACAAACAGTGAAAATTCAAATTTTTATAATATAGGAGGTAATCTTGCAATACCAATAGAAGCATTAACCTTGAGTATTGGCTATAATTTCAATACAAAAGATCCAGTTACAAAAGCTTTGACTAATGAAAATAAAGAAGCACAGAATATAGGAATTGCTTTAGGTTATAATTTAATTAATAACATATATTTTTTAGGAAAACTTTCAGCAGAAAAAGCAGGAGAAAAAGAAAATTTTCATGCTTATTTGGGCGGAGGCATTTACAAGTTACTTCAAGATGGATTAAGGCTGGGTGCAGGTTTAGGTTTAGATAGATTAAGCCTTCCGGAAAAATCAATGATAAGATATATGGATTTTATAGCTGCAATTAGTCTTGCACCATCAACAACTATTGATCTAAGTGCTACTTTAGGCGATAGACTAGGATTAAGAGGAAATTTAAGGCAAAACTTTAATACACTTTATTTTTCTTTAGAAGGTTCTGTAAGTGAAGACTCAACAGGAATAGAAAGAAGATCCTCAGTAAATTTAGGATTAAATCTTTAATTTTATTCTTGTGTTCGGATTGGCACTTTTATTGAACCGCTATGTATTTCTCCTTGTGTTCGGATTGGCACTTTAACTGTTTCTAAACAACCATTCACATCCTCTTTAGAATCAAACATATCTTGAATATAATTAATATTATTCCTGTAAATTCTAAAAGCTTCATCCTTAAATTGGTATAAGTACGCAGATAATCCCAAGCTTAAAGCTAAAAATGAAAACAACAATAAACCCTTTACAGCATTTTGATTATTAAATGATGGAAAACTTATATTATTGCTTGAAATTCTGGCAATAGAAGAATCATATTGAGAAAACAGATCCCAGTTTGCTTGATTAAAATTTATACAATAATTATTATAAAATTCTATGGATTTATAATCATCAAATAATAAAAAATCTTTGTGCGGAATATCAAAGCCTGAACCTATTGAAGGATCGACCAAAATATAAGTATTGTCATGTTCAATCCAGGCACACATATGATTAACTTTCCCATTTTTATAAGCATGTCTTCTAATATCAGCTAATCCTGATCTAAAGCCTGCAATTTTAGCCATTGTTGCGTATAATATTGCAGTATCAACACAAAGTCCGCAAGTTAGTTCAAATGTCTCTCTTGCATTTTTATATCTATAATCAACCCTCCACAAACCTCTAGCACCGTCATCAGTCCCTAATCCCAATCCCTCAGTGCCAATATTATCATAAATCCATTGATAAATGTCAACAGCTGCATTAATTTCACATTTTCTGTATTTTGAAATTATATCATAAGTAGTATCAATCATTTGGGGTGTTGTAGTGAAAGGTTCAACATCAAGATAATGATAAGATTTTCTCCTTTCAAAGTTTTGTAAAAATTCCAATTTATTTTCCAAAGACATGGATTAATATTAAAGTTTAAAATTAAAAAGGATTATTAAAATTTTATAGAAAAAATAAATGATTAGTATAAAGATAATTCCAATTAAAAGAATATTTTATCAAAATTATGTAAAATTTACAAATATAAATAAAGATTATTCAAAAATAATGAAAATAAGAATAAAAAATCAACATTTGATTATTTAAACTCTAAGATTTAAATAAAACTATGAATTTACAAAGGTTTCCAATGTTGCAATTTAAATTTTCAACAAAGCATTTAGTATTTAGCTTAGCATTAAGCTATGGAATGTACAATGTTTATTCAGATATTGAAAGATTTCTAAATGAAACATTATTTTATTTTACAGAAACTGAAGATGGGTTTGTTAAAAAGAAAAATGCTTTTAATTTGTCTTTTATTTATGAAAAAAATAATAAAGGCAATTTAGAAACTTACCTTAGAGATTATACAAACAGAATCCCGGTATTTGAAAGAGAAAACGGATTAATGGTTGGGACAGCAAAATATAATTATTCAAATTTTACTAAAGAAGAAAGAAAATTAGTTTGTTCTAATAGATAATTACCAGAATTTTTCACCTTTATACAATTTTGCAGGCCTTATTCCTATATTTTGAAAGACCCTTGTATAAGGAGTATAACCACAATTAAAATATAACCATAAAGAATTTAAAGCTTTCACCCGAACAATTACACTATTTCACAATTTTTATAAACATAGAGCCCATTACAATTTCATGGAAATTAATAGAGAATTAATAATTAAAGTTGCCAAGAATGCAAGATTAAGTCTTTCAGAAGAGGAAATAACCCAATTTACAGATGATTTTAAAAATATATTATCAGCATTTTCAGAATTAGATGAACTAAATACAAGCAAAGTTAAGCCAAGTTTTCATCCAATAGAATTAAAAAATGTATTAAGAGAAGATAATGCAAAAGAATCAGTTCCAGTTGAGGAAATATTAAAAAATAGCAAGCATAAAAAAAATGATTATTTTTTAGGACCAAAAGCACTATGAAAGCACTATCAATGAAACAGCCAGTACCAGAATTAATATTAAATAAAAAGAAAACAATAGAAACAAGGACATGGAAATCTGATTTCAGGGGAGAATTTCTAATACATGCATCAAATAATTTTATGGATTCTATGATTGAAAAATTTAAATTAGAAAAAGAAAGATTGGTAACAGGTGCAATTGTTGGAAAAGCAGAAATTACAGGACTAAAAGTTTATAACACATTAGAAGAATTTAACAAAGATTTAGACAAACATCTTTTGGCAGAGCCTAAGAAATTACCAACTTATGGTTATATTCTAGAAAATATAGAAAAGTTACAGAACCCAATTAAAATAAAAGGAAAATTAAATTTCTTTGAGGTAAATTTAGATGAAAAAAAAGAATAAAATTATTTTATTAATTTCTAGTTTAATATTAATTTTATTAGCCTGGGCTCCTTGGATTAGTAATAATTATGCAATAAATAAAGTTATAGAGGATTTTGGTGGATCAGATAAAGCATTTACTGACTTTCACGGAGCTAAAACTATAGGTGAAGCAAAGTTTGTGGTTAGTTTGTTTCCATTCGGTAGGTCTGTAAGTGTTCCTAGTGAAGCTATCTGGTTTGTAACTTTCTATGGAGATGTAATATGAAAGCAATAGACTTTATAAAAAAAGTGCAAAATAAAGAAATAGATATAATAGAACATACACATAAAGTTTTAGAAGAATGTAAAAAAATAAACAAAGAATATAATTACTTAAATACAGTATCAGAAGATTTGGCAATAAAACAAGCAGAAACAGTTAAAAAAAATCCGAATGGTCGTTTATCTGGACTTCCAATTTCAATTAAAGATAGTATTTGTGTAAAAGATGTTGAATCTACTGCTGGTTCAAAGATATTAAAGGATTACAAACCATTATTCAATGCTACTGCAGTTCAAAAGGCAATAGATGAAGGAGCAATAATAATTGGAAAAACTGCCCAGGATGAATTTGGTTTTGGTGGATTTTCTACAAACGTCGGTTTAGGCTTCAAAATACCTTTAAATCCATTTGACAAAGAAAGATCAACAGGAGGTTCTTCTGGAGGAGGAGCAGGTTTAACACAAAAAGCTTCATTTCCACATCTATCATTTGGAGAATCAACAGGAGGTTCAATTGTAAATCCTGCATCTTTTTGTGGAGTATTTGGTTTATGTCCGACATATGGGAGAATTTCACGTTACGGTTTAATAGATTATGGAAACTCATTAGATAAAATAGGTCCAATGTCTAAAAATGTTTATGACTCAGCACTTTTACTTAGTGTTATATCAGGTCACGATATTAAAGATAGCACAAGTTTAAATCAAAAAACAGAAGATTATACTCAATATTTAAAAAAAGATATTAAAAATTTAAAAATTGGAATAATAAAAGAAGCTTTTGGAGAAGGAGTAGATAAGAAAGTAAACAAAAAAATTCAGGAAGCAATTAATAAGTTAGAAAAATTTGGAGCAAAAACAGAAGAAATTTCTCTTAAGATTCCAATAAAATATGGTATACCAACTTATTATTTAACTGCAACAGCAGAAGCATCTTCAAATCTGGCAAAATTCTGTGGAATGAGATATGGTGCATATGAAGAATTAAAAGGAAACTTTGATGAATATTTTACTAATGTAAGATCTAATAATTTTGGCAAAGAAGCAAAAAGAAGAATAATGCTTGGGACTTTTGCAAGAATGTCTGGATTTAGAGATGCATATTATATAAAAGCGGCAAAAGTAAGAACTTTGATCATAGAAGAATATAAAAAAGTTTTCAAAAAAGTTGACACATTATTATCTCCAACAGTGCCAATATTACCAATAAAATTTAATGATATTTCTAAATTATCAATTATGGAAAATTATATGATAGATATTATGACAGTTGGCCCTAATTTAGCAGGCTTGCCACACATAAATATCCCTGTTGGATTTGAAAATAGTTTACCAATAGGAATGATGCTTGTATCAGATCATTTAAAAGAAGGAGTTTTATTACAGGTAGCAAAAGAATTTGATAATTAATCATAAGCATATATCTTATTCATTCTATATTTTATAATTATTTAAAATTAAAACAATTAATAATTCTATGAGAAAGGAAGTATTAAATCAGATGTTTATATTCATAATTGGCGCATTTAGTTTAGTAGCCGCTCTTGCCTGGAATTCCACAATAGAGTCAATATTTAAACAAATTTTTGGAACCCCAGATAAAATAAGTGCTAAATTAATATACTCAATTTTTATAACAATTATAGTTGTCATAGTAATAACAACATTTTCAAAATTAAATAATAAGTATTTCAGTAAAGAATAAAAAATAACAATTCTTTTAAATAAAACAAATAATTTAATTTATTATGGAATTTTCTAAAATTAGTAAATCATGGCTATTATTTTTAATAATATCAATATTATCGATATTATCTTTTGTATTTATTTCAATACCTACATTAATAACATTTTTAATATTATTCTTACCAATATTAATCTATATTTTATTGTATAAATGGATAAAATTAAAATTTGTTTCATCTGTATTTACATTTTCAGTATGGCTCAATATAATCCTGTTATTAATGCCTGTTACATTGGGTTTTCTCGCAATGGATATTATGGATTTTTCAGAACAGTTGCAAGAGGAAGAAAAGTATATAATCATAGGAGAAGAAGCATTATTTGGAATAAAAATTAGCTCGTATAATTCAGATTATAACATAATAAAAAAAGAGGATTTATTGAAAATAGACAAAAATTCAAAAGATAAAATCACAATTGTTATACGAAAAGAAACATTCAGAAATGTAAAAAACATCAAAATAGGAGACAATTTAGAAATCTCACAAGATGAAGTCTTTTCAATATTATCAAATAATCAGATAAGTAGCATAATAAGCAATTTATTAACTTCAAAAGAAGATAAAGAAGATGCACAAACAAAAATATTTTTTCTATTAATAGGAGAAACTTTAGAAAATACTAATCCAGAATTTTTAGCTGAAGAAATTAAAAATGGAAATATAAAGATTTACCCGGAAAGATTCTCTATAAATTTTTTAATAAAAGTAATGCCTGAAGAAATTATTGCAAAAATAATAGAAAATTTAATTTAAAAAAAATAATTAGGGAATTATTCTCCCTCATCAACTCCGCTTTCATCTCCATCATCAACTTCAGTTTCATCTTCCTCTTCTTCATCTTCATCAACGTCAAGGTCTTCATCTTCCTCTTCATCTTCCTCTTCGCCTTCATTCTCAAGCCATGATTTAGGTTTAGCAAATAATGAAAAATCTTCTTGAACTCCACCTAAAACACTTATATCTTTTAAATATTCATTTATTGCAATCACTTTTTACCTCCAAATGAGTTAATATCAAAAATTTGCCCCTCAGTAGTTTATATATTTTTCGGTAACCCAATTTATCAAATTTTTTTATTAATCCTCTCCAAAATTTGTTGTGCACAATTTAATTCTGGGGATATGACAAATATAGCACCTGCTTTTTTAAGCATTTTATTATATTCCTCACTATCGCTTCTGGCATAAATCAAAAGATCTGGATTCATCTCTTTTGCAGTTAAAGTTAAAAGGACATTTCTTTCAGTCTCTCCAAAAACAACAATTAAAGATTTAGCTTTTTTAATTCCTGCTTCTTCCAATATCTCTTCATGCATTGCATCTGCTTCTATTACACTATAGCCTTTATTTTCTAAATGATTTATAATACCATGGTTCTTATCTATAATTACAAATTTTTCTTTTAATCTTTTTAAGCCATCTGCAATGGATTCACCAACTCTTCCGCCTCCACAGATTATTATATGATTATTTAATTTTTTTAAAGTATCCATATGTTTTGCCTCCTTAAAATATCTTTTAAACTTTCCCTCAACTACAAAACCAACTAATTCAGCTAAGGCTGTTGAAAAAGTAACTAAACCAATAATAATTAATAAAGTTTGGACAACAAATGCAGGACCTTGTTGCCTGTCACTTAAAAAAGAAACACTCTCAATTGTAAGTACAAATGCATCTGTTAACGAAACATTTTTAGTAACTGCATACCCAATAGTGCCCAATATAAATGGTATGACCAATAACGCAGTAATCTTATAGAACATTACTTTAAGCTCTTTTTCATACCTTGCAAGATTAGATCTCATGAAAAATTTAATTTTAAAGGATTTAATAAGTTTAGTCAATTTTGTTCAGTAGTAACAATGCTGGAAAGATTATAGAAAAATATTTAAATTAACAATCTAAAACAGAAATAAGTGAGGCCAGATAAATGAATAAAAAATATCTCATAATTATATCTATGTTTCTAATTAGTGTACTTTTAGTATCTTGTGGAAATAAACAAGAACCTATTAAAAATAATAATGAAATACAAAAAAACACACAAGATAAAGAAACAGAAGAAAATGTAAGCCCTGTAACAAGTACAGAAGAAACAAAGATATACAACTGGTGCAACCCTGGTTCTAATGATTATGGAGAAATAAAATTTGAAATAATTGGGATAATAGAAAATTATCAAATAGAAGGAAAGACATATACTGTATGCGAAGAGAAAGTTTCAAATAAAGAAGGCGTATTGACCAGCCACAAATGGTATACTGAAAATAGGAAAATATTGAAAGAAATAATGCTTGATGTTGATAATAAATATGCTACAATAACAAATTGGATAAATGACAATAATCAAAAATGTAAACGTATCCAAAAGGAAGGAGTAGAAGAATTCCTGCAATGCAGATAATCATTTATGTATTTGTTTAAAAAATTCCATATTTTGCAACTCTTCCAGCCATTTTTTAAGTGATTTATATTTAGATAAATCAATTTTGGAACTTTCTGCATATTCTAGAATAGAAAGTAAGTTTATATCAGCCAAAGTCAATTCATCAGATGCAAGATACCTGTTCTTTTCTAATTGGCTGTTTAATATCGGCAAGAACCTATCTAAAGCCTTTAAACCTTCATTTATTGCATTTTCACTTATTTCAACATTCATAGATTTGGCCAAAAGCCTGTAGAAAGCAATATCTGAGGTTGCATTATCTAAATGTATAGAGGCAATATCAATCCATTGGTCTATTATGGCTCTTTCTTGTAAATTTGCAGGATAAAGTTCACTTTCCACTTTATTGCATAGGTATTTGGATATTGCATTGCTTTCAAAAAGAATAAAACCTTCATCATCAATAACCGGAATTTTTCCTGCAGGATGCAGTTTTAAATAATCTCGGCTTTTCAAGTCTTTAAAATCCATCTTCTTATATTCATAATCCAAACCAAGCAGTTTCAGCACATATTCTACCTTATTTGTATGGTAGAAAATTTTATTTCTGTATAAGATTAACATAAAAGAAATATGCCTAAAATTACTTAAAAGCTTAACTTATATAGAGTATAGTAAGTTTTAGTAATTGTCAGCAAAAATCTAATTATTTCTAAAATAGGTCTTTATTTGTAGGCAGTTCACCATATCTTTGCCAATATTCAATTCTCTTCATTTTCATAAGCAATTGTTTCTGTCTTTCTTCTTTTCTCATTTTCCGCCCCCATATATTTTTAAGATATAATAAACCACATAAATTCTTAGGTTAAAAGTGGTTTAATGTCCAGTCAACAACAACTTTCAAAAAATCTAATTATCTTGTTGGTTGACTATAATTAAAAAGAAGAGATAATAACCAGAGAACTATTTAAAAATTGTTTATTTCTTTTTTAATCATTATTTATACTCTATATAATATATTAAAGTAAATATTTTTGGTAAATTTTAAAATAGGAAAACTTTTATAGCTTAGAAAAAAGAAGATTATATGAAAAAATTAAATTTATTCCTAATTACAATAGCAATAATCATTTTACTTGGAATTATCTTTTTAATTTCAAGCATTAGTTTATACAATCCTCCTGCTGAAGTTAAGAATTTAGAGTATGAAGAAAAAATTCCTGAAAATTTCACATTTTTAAAAGAAGCAATAGGACAAGATTTGCCTAAAGAATTATCCACAATATTAGAAAATGAAAAAATTAATTTTTATATGCCCTCTGACAATGAAAAAGGTTCAGTATTTAGCATAGTCACAGAAGAGAATAAAGTAAAAAATATAGATGAAAGAAAAAATGAAAATCCATCAATTGAAGTTTATGCTTCAGAAGAAATAATAAATGAAATGATTAATTCTGAAAATATAGCAGAAGATTTTCAAAATGCATTAAACACAAAAAAAATATCAATTAGTGGAATAGGTTTAAAAAATAAAATAAAGTTTTCATCTATATTTATGTTAGGCAGGCTATTGAAATTAACTGATTTGCTGCCAAAAGGAAATATTCCTGTTCAAATAGGAGGAAACAGAAATATAATTGAAGTTCCAAGAGACAATATACCAGAAGAACCTCAGACCTGGGCAGGGATAAGAGAAAGTGGAAATGTATTGAAGTCTGGAGAAAAAAGATATCAAACTCCAGCACTTTCTTCAGGAAGTTATATTTTCACATTGTCAGGAAGTGGAGATTCAGACTTATATATAAGAAAGTTAAGCCCTCCAACTTTAAGTGAATATGATTGCCGCCCAAATTTGCCAACCAGTAATGAAGAATGTATCATAGATTTAGAAAATTCTGGAATAATTCATATAATGATTAAAGGTTATGATACAAATTCTGATTACGTGCTTGTTGGAAGACCAATATAATAGATACTAATTAAATTCCTATTTTTTTTATAATTTTCAAAATTAGGTAACTTAGTTGGAAAACTGGAATAATGTCGGTCTTAAAATCTTTTATCTAACTTAAATCACATTAAAGACTTTAGTATCATCACTTGTTCAGTTTTTCTTTTTAGTTCTTCATACAGTTTTTGGCATTGCGTTAATTCTTCATAAATATTCTTGCTATGTGATTAAAAATTATAAACAATATATAGAAAGGTATGTATATTAATTTAGTTCAAAGCAATATTGAGAAAAGAATGCGCGAGCCGGGAAAATCATAAACTAAGCAATAAACTTAATCTAATTTGAACCCGGGTCTCAACGTTGGCAACGTCGAATACTAGGCCACTATACTACTCGCGCAATTATAAAAAAGCACACAAACTTGATTATTTAAAGGTTTTTGTAATGAAATTTAAGAAAAATATTAAAACAGCTAATATTCAACAAGAATAATCAATAACTATCCATAATACATATCATTATCTTCTTTTTTAGCATTTTTTTCTTTAGTCTCTATTTTCTTCTGTTCTTTCTTAATCATGTCCTCAGCTTTTTTTAATTCAGTTGGTTTTTTAATCTCTCCAAATTTATCTTCATAATCTTTTACTGCTTTATTTAAGACATCAGCAAAACTTTTGGCATGAAATGGAGTAAGAATAATAACATTATGGTTCATTGTAATAGCCCTCAAATTTGATGCATCCTGTACATGTGTTGCACATCTAAAATCTAAAACAAATTCTAATGGCCCAAAATTTATTGTTGTTTCATTTGCATAAAATTGGTCATTATCTTTAATTCTAAGATTAACTTGTGTGATCTTTGCATCTTCATCTTTTGTCATTAAGTTCTAACATAATCTAAAGTATAAAAAGCTTTAGTAAATTTTATTCAGGCCTTAAAAAATCTATATCTAACATTAATAATTATTGTTCAGGACAATTAAAGGAAACTATCCTTGAGATTACTATACCAAAACTTTATAATGTTGTTGCAGAGCATATTGGTCCTATTGCTACTGAATTAAAGGATAGTACTAGAATTTAATTATATCACTATGATTATACTTTTTTACTTTATCTGAAGTAATATGTGTAACACCATCATTTCCTATTACATGTATTCCATATTTATCTAGTAAAAGACCAGAACCTTCAGGTATTGCTATAATATTTCTTTTATTTTTTTTACATAATTAATATGTTCATTCAACTGATTCTCTTCAAAATGGCATTGTAGATCATTATTAAAAATTAAATCTAAGCCATTAAGATCTTTGAGGTTGACTTCATTATTATCAGGAAATTTGCATAATCTTGATGTTGATATATTTTTACCTAAGATAATAGCTCCAGCAGAGCCTCCATATACTATACCCCCATTTTTATTGAATGATATTAATTTTTTATCAAAACCAGAAGATCTGAATAATTTAAGAAGCTTAAAAGAATTCCCGCCGCCAATGTATATTGCTGAAAACTTATTTAAATCGATCTTTTTATTCAAATCAGTAAGCATGGTAATATTTGAGAATTTATGTTGGGCCATACATTTTTTGAACCATTTTAAACAGTTTTTATATTCATTATCAGAAGTCCAAGCCAGAGGAATATAAAGTATATTTTTTACTGAATGAGTAAATAATTCATCTATAAAAAAAGATTTCTTTTCATCACCACCACCAGATAAGAATATTTTGCCTTGCATAATCTTAATATATTTTAAGGATATATAAAACTAATTACGACATAAGACACCACCATTAAATAATAAAATTTATGTGAACCTCCCCACCCCAAGGGTTTGCCTGCTGGCAAATCCGTCTGCTGACGGAATGGGGCATCAAAAGAAATTGACTAACTTCAACTGATTACTTTTTCTCCCCTGCTGTTTAATATATTTTCTTACAATATCAGCATTAGTTCCTTCTCCAA